>Ga0208244_100367_pt1 | contig 48554 bp, 50 predicted proteins | sample SubbioCR12Aug_5A_FD_184828 | JGI IMG/M metagenome (GOLD analysis project Ga0208244, IMG submission 184828) | Serpentinite rock and fluid subsurface biosphere microbial communities from McLaughlin Reserve, California, USA - CR12Aug_5A (SPAdes) | ecosystem: Environmental > Terrestrial > Deep... | reverse complement strand
TTTTACACCTCAAGCGATGGAGAGGGATTGCGACTCGCTATGCGAAATGCGCTTCGTCATTCCTTGCCTCCGTTCACATTCGCTGCATCGCCTTGTGGGCAAATATCTCGTGACGACACTATCTAGAGATTTTATCGATGAACGATACCCATCAACTGATCCGTCAACTGGAAATTTCAGGAAAAACTCCGGCTGAACAGCTCGACCATGTACTCGAAACTCTCGGTCAGATATCAAATGCAGAACTACAACAAACGCAGCAGCAAGCCCTGCTGCTGCATCTTGCGCAGCTGGCCAAATCATGGAAAATCCATCAGCCTGAAGCATTTGCCCAGCAGTTGCTCTGCATGCTGACGGATGCGAAACGGAAACAGCTTGCCCAACCAGGCAGTCAGGCGCTCCAGCACGCCAAGATTGCAGTACGAGCACTGATTACCGCGCAGCGCAAAAACCGTTTCAGTCATAACAGCCATTTTTATGCAATGGCTGCCAGTGTCTTTCTGCTATTCGGCGTAGGCAGCATGATGCTCGGCAATACACATGCGCCCATCATTTCAAAAGAACTCGCAGTCAGCCCTCCGACTGAAACGGAAACTCGGGTGCTTTTAGCCGTCAACAACCCCATGCGGCTGTCCGAAATGATCTCCAACCGGGAGAAAATGCGCGAAGGCCGTTGTCATTTTCCAGAGGCTCTCGTTTTCGCAGAATCAGAACGAAGCATTTATATAAAAAATGTCGTACATGGCGAAATCACGAATGACTTCAAGGAACAGGAGATTGCCCGCAGACTGATGCAATCGGTACGCTGCGATTACACGCCGATGTTGATGAAGAACAGCGTCAGCTGAAACACCCAACCTGTATCGAAAACAATAAAAAAGGCGCCTCAGCGCCTTTTTTATTGTTTTCATGCATTGGCATTACTCGGCAACCTTCTTCAGGTTCGCAAGTCCGGACTTCAACACGCCTTCAATTGCAGTTCTGGCTGCAGCGTCATCCTGGCCAGGAGCACCGGGACTGGCCGGATCCTTGCGGAAGAACATGGCGCGCCAGGTCACGACACTCTTGCCATCGCCGGCAGATTCAACGCGAATGTTGGCGCCATAATCACGCACTGGCAACGTACCTTCGGTAATCTCATATTTCATCAGCATGCGTTCGGTATCGTAGCCAGTCAGCGTCTCCTTGACACCACCGCCATCCTTGAACGTCAATACACGAGCCGCTCCAACTTCATCTGCCTTGCCGCCAGTAACTTCAGTCTTGGCAATGGCAGGATGCCAGCTCATATCGCCGTAATTACCGACGATGCTCCAGACCTTGTCTGCCGGGGCATCAATCTCGACCGATTCCTTCAGGCGGATGGTTTCGTCAATGGCGGCAGAGGCCATCATGGGCAGGACAGACAACAACATTGCTGCAAACAATCTATTCATCTAATACCTCTTTATAGTTGGATTAACAGAAGCCTGAAAATATCAGGCAGCAGTAATCTACATGAATAGTCGCGTCCATAAAACCCTGAAGGTATAAATGCCTTTATTCTCTGTCGCACCAGCACTTAACAGATCTATACCATCCTGTATATTTTTTTCGGCAGTTCCGCTACACTCCCTACATGTCATTGCTTAAACAAAAAATCCTGCATGTCGCGTCCGATCTGTTTCATACGCGCGGCATCAATTCCACTGGCGTCGACACTATCGTCGCCGTCGCAGGCACGACCAAAATGACGCTGTACAAGCACTTCACCTCAAAAGAAATTTTAATCATTGAGGTACTGAAGAAAGGCCATCAGGACTTTCAGGCATGGCTCAACGACAAACTCAGCAACCACAGCAAAAAGCCCACAGAAAAACTGCAGAAGCTGTTCGACTTCATAGAAGAATGGGTCAATTCTCCCGACTATCAGGGCATGGCATTTCTGAAGGCCTCAGCCGAGTTTCCGGAAGAATCAAACGCCATCCATCGCCTCTCCGCCGAGCAGTCCGAGGCATTTCGCACCTACCTGTCACTGCTGGCAAAAGATGCCGGTGTTGCCGACCATGAGGGACTTTCGCTGCAGCTTTCCCTGCTGATCGAGGGCGCGATGCAGGCTGAGCATATGCGCCGCGGCTCCGGCAGCATCAAATACGCCAAGAAGGCGGCAAAGATCCTGATTGATGACGCGATGAAATCCTGATTTACGGCAATCGTGCTTGCCTCGGATAGAACGGCTACGGATAATGCCGTTTTGACTTTTGCAAGCACCACTACATGAACACTCTTATCTGCGGCTCACTCGCTTTCGACACCATCATGGTGTTCCAGGATCAATTCAAGAACCACGTACTTCCTGAAAAACTGCACATATTGAACGTCTGCTTCTTCGTGCCGGAGATGCGACGCGAATTCGGTGGAACTGCCGGCAATATCGCATACAACCTACGCCTGCTCAACGGCAAACCAATGATCATGGCCACTGCCGGCAACGATTTTTCGACCTATACGGAATGGCTGGCGCAGAACGACATCAGCAACCGCCATATCAAGGTGATTGCTGACAGCTATACGGCGCAGGCCTTCATCACCACCGACCTCGACGACAACCAGATTACCGCCTTCCATCCGGGCGCCATGCAGCTGTCACATATCAACAGCGTCAAGGATGCCACAGATGTTTCACTGGCCATCATCGCGCCGGATGGCCGCGACGGTATGTTCCTGCATGCCCGCGAATGCGTGGATGCCGGCATTCCATTCCTGTTCGACCCGGGTCAGGGCCTGCCGATGTTCAGCGGCGAAGAACTGATCGACTTCATCGACAAGGCTGACTATCTCGCCGTTAACGACTATGAAGCGCAACTATTGCAGGAAAAGACCCGTCTAACACTTGAAGCATTGGCAGCCAGAGTGACAGCGCTGATCGTCACCCAGGGTGCCAACGGCTCGACCATATACGCCGAAGGTCAACGTATCGATGTGCCATGCGTTGCAGCAGATGCACTGGTCGATCCGACCGGCTGTGGCGATGCCTATCGTGCCGGTCTTCTGTATGGGATTTCCAAAGGCTGGGATTGGCTGCAAAGTGGCAGACTGGCAGCCGTCATGGGCGCTATCAAGATTGCCAGCCGCGGCGGCCAGAACCATCAACCCAGCCGTCAGGAAATCGAGGCCAGATACGAAAAGGCCTTCAACGAAAAGATCTGTCTGGATTAAACAGCGTTTCCTTTAACAGGAGTCTCATCATGCAAATAAGTCGTTTACTCGCTCTGCTAACACTTTCAGTCTTCCTCGCTGCCTGTGCCAGCTCTCAATCCGGCAGCGTTTACAGCCGTGATGAAGCACGCAAAACGCAAACCGTGCGCATGGGCGTTGTGGAAAGCGTGCGCGCTGTCAAAATCGAAGGCACCAAAACGCCGATCGGCACAGTTGCCGGCGGTGCCGTCGGCGGCATTGCCGGTAGCACAGTCGGTAGCGGACGGGGCGCTGCTATCGCCACCGTGGTTGGCGCCGTTGCAGGTGGCCTCGCAGGCTCTGCGGCTGAAGAAGTCGTCACCCGTCGGGATGGTCTGGAAATCACCGTCAAACTGGATAACGGCAGCATGGTCGCCGTCGTGCAGGAAGCCGACGTGCAGTTCCATCCTGGCGAACGCGTCCGTCTGGTTGAATCAGGCGGCACGACCCGGGTAACACACTAAGACCTTATCTTCATCAGCACGGTGACTGCTCTTCACAGCAGTCACCGAAGCTTCAATTTAGTGTAACCATCCTGTCACCATAAATTCGTAAAGTCTTCCTTGTCTAAATTCAGTCAAGGAAGATCAAATGCTAGAACAGCATGCTTCACTAGGCTTGGCACAAGAACCAAGCCAACTCAGTTTCAGTTTTGCCCGCAATCCATCAGAAGTCGCAGAGGCCCAGCGCCTGCGCTATAAAGTATTTGCCGAAGAGATGGGTGCACGTCTCAATAGTAAAGATGGCTATGATCGCGATGGCTTTGACGCCTTTTGTGATCACTTGCTGATCCGCGAAAGCAACAGTAATGAAGTGGTCGGCACCTACCGCATACTCAGTCCGGCCATGGCGAATGAAGCCGGTGGTTACTATTCGGCCGGAGAATTCGACCTGAGCCGCCTCGCGCATCTGTTTGACCGCACCGTGGAAGTCGGCCGTGCCTGCGTGCATCCGGATTATCGTCATGGCGGCACCATCACCCTGCTCTGGGCAGGCCTGGCGAAATACATGCAAATGAATCGCTATGAATACATGATAGGTTGCGGTAGCGTAGGTATGTCCGATGGTGGACACATGGCAGCCAGCCTCTACCAACGACTGCAGGACAGTCATCTGTCGCCGCAGGAATACCGTGTGTTTCCGCGCTGCCCGCTACCCTTGGACGCACTTGATTCAGGACTGCAGGTCACCTGCCCACCCCTGATCAAAGGCTATTTGCGGCTGGGGGCATATATTTGCGGCGAGCCAGCTTGGGACCCTGATTTCAATACCGCTGACATGCTGATTATGTTACCTTTATCACGACTGAATAAGCGTTATGCCTCCCATTTCATGAAATAACCTTGCAAAAAAAACACGCCTCAAAATTAACCCAGTTATTCCGCACAAGCCGTATGGTGTTGCACACACTATACGGCGTTTTTGTTGCCGGCATGATTCTGCCCAGGCTCAGTCCACGACAGCGCAATAAGGTTATCGGCCGCTGGTCAACATCGCTACTGAACTTGCTCAATATCAAAGTAATCGCTGAGGGCGCAGTACCGCAACAAGCGCTGAGCAACACCATGTTTGTGGCAAATCATATTTCCTGGGTGGATATCCACGCACTCAACAGCGTGCACACGGCCAGATTCATAGCCAAGTCCGAAATCAGGAAATGGCCGATATTCGGATTTTTTGCTGCCAGTGTAAACACCCTGTTCATCGATCGTGAAAAACGTCATGAAGCCGGCAAAATAGTCGACATCACCAGAGAAGCTTTGCAGGCAGGCGACTGCATCTGTTTTTTTCCGGAAGGCACCACCACCGACGGCACCGAAATCAAACCCTTCAAGGGTAGCCTGCTACAGGCCTCGATAGAAGCCAGCTCCGAAGTGCGTCCGTTCAGCATTCACTATCCTGATGCTGAAAATCGGATCAATACGGAAATGTCCTACTGGGGAGAGATGAGCCTGATCGAATCCATGCGCAACGTCATCCGGCAGAGGCAGGCAACGGTAGTACTGAGGTTTGCCGAGCCGATCAATGCAGCCGATTATGACCGCAGAAACCTGACTTCGATGACCAGAGAGATTATCATCGGCAGTTCAAATCTGCAGCGGTGAATCTTCCGCAGCGCACGGCACCTGATAGATTGTTTGGTCTTCCAGTCGCATAGCGGTCAATTTGCCACCCCACAGGCAACCTGTATCCAGGGCATAAAGATTAGGCCGCTGCTGCAGGCCCAGCGCCGACCAATGGCCAAATACGATCGTCGCATCAGCAGATTTTCTGTCCGGCACATCAAACCATGGCAGATAGCCGGCCGGGATATTCGATAGAGTGCCGGAAAATCTGAAATTCATCTCACCCGCTGGCGTGCAGGTACGGATACGTGTCATGACGTTGGTGATCAGACGCAATCTATCCATGCCCTGCAGCGACTCATGCCATTGCAACGGCTGGTTGCCGTACATCCGGGCAAGATAGTCACGATAGCCAGCACCTCTTAACGCCGACTCCACCTCGGATGCCAATCGCAGCGCATCATCCGCACTCCATTGCGGCAACAGGCCGGCGTGCACCATCAGAAAGCCTTGTGCCTGATGCACAAGCGGCTGATGTCGCAGCCAGGTCAACAACCGTTCAGCATCGGCCGCATCCAGCAATGGCTGCAGCGTATCGCTCTTATGCTGTGGCACGTAACCTTCTGCGACCGCAAGCGTATGCAAATCATGATTGCCCAGCACCATAACCAGCGCATCCTGATATTCATAGACCCAGCGCAGCATCTCCAGTGAAGCAGCGCCACGATTGATGATATCGCCGACCAGCCAGAGACGGTCAGATTCGGGCCGAAACCCGATTTGCTTCAACAGATTCTGAAATGAATGAAAGCAACCCTGAATATCGCCGATTGCATAGGTTGCCATGACTTATTTGAGAGAAAATACAGCCGGCCAGAACGGACGGCCGGGATTGATTGATCTAAAACTAGAAATTCGCACCACTCTGATTGACCATGAAGTTCACAGCCTGCGCCACCTCATCATCGCTGAGAGAAGGATTGCCACCCTTGGCCGGCATCATGCGGATACCCTGAATAGCGTGCTGAATCAGCGTGTCCTTGCCTTGTGCGATACGTGGAGCCCAAGCATCCTTGTCACCCGGCTTGGGCGCGTTCATCAGACCGGAGTCATGGCACATGGCGCAGACAGCCTTGTAAGTCTGTGCGCCACCATTAGCCGCAGCTGCAACAGGCTCAGCGGCCGCAGGTGCAGCTTCAGCAACAGCTGCCGGTGCCTCTTCCACCACTTCTGCTTCAGCAGCCGGTGCAGCAGCTTCAGCCGCCTTGAATTTGGCACCAGCCTCATTAGCCATGTAAACCACGGCATTCGTCACTTCATCATCGCTCAGGCTCGGGTTGCCGCCGCGTGCCGGCATCATGCGGATACCTTCGATCGCATGCTTGAGCAATGTGTCATAACCCTGCGCAATTCGAGGTGCCCAGGCAACCTTATCACCCAACATCGGCGCACCCATCGCACCACTACCGTGACAGGCCAGACAATTCTGCTGATAGACCACATCACCGGACAATGCCACCTTGGTGGTACCTGCATCGACAGCCACGACATCGACTTCAGCCACCGGCGCGATACGCTCCTCAACCTTGGCTTGCGCTACTACCGGATCCTCATCCGGAATATGGTTGGCGTTGATATCCATCACAAATTTAACAATCAGAAAAATTACCAGAAGCGGTGCCAACAGGCCGCCAACTGTAGCTAGTACAACCTGGGAAACAGTGGTTTTGGGGAAATCGTGGTGCTGGTCACTCATGATTAAAATGCCTAAACGTTTGCGAAACCCTGATTATACTGATAAGGCCGAATAGACAAAAGGACAAGCTGACAGGCGTTTGCTATAATTCGCCGCTACTTCAGTTTCTTGCGCGCCCGTAGCTCAGTTGGATAGAGTGTTGGTTTCCGAAGCCAAAGGTCACAGGTTCGACTCCTGTCGGGCGCGCCAAAAACAATCAACACCAGGACAAGCCAAAGCTTGTACGTGCCATCAAGCAGATTTTGATAATGCGCTTTACCATCTACCCCTCAGTTAAACTAGCTGATATTGTGCAGTTACCCATACAGGGTTAACCTTGTCCGGCAGCACAATTTAATCATTTCCAACAAGGTTGCAGCTCGTTATCGACATGCTGAATTGAGTGATGCGGCTCCCATATTTGTATCAAGCCTCAGGGCTGCTTCTTTTAATGATTCTGGTGACATACTTGAATCATGAGTACGCCAGCCGCCTCGGACTTGCTGGCGTAGTGTCCGGCTTTCTCATACTGGTCGTCCTCACAACCTATTACCTCAGATTTCCTTTCGGCCTTGTTGCAGCTGCAAGTGCTTTTCTGATTATCAATTTTTTCTTTGTAGAACCCTTATATACATGGGAAGTGGCTGAACTCGCATCATGGGCTGCCCTGGTTGGATTTCTGGTCACATCAATTGTTATCAGCACGCTAATCAGAAAACTTCGACAAGAAAGTGAAATATCTGACCTTGCGCGCAAGCAGGCAGAATTTTCCAAAACCCTGGCTGAAGAAATAGCCGCCTCCAATTCAATCGAGTCTCTATTTGCAACCAGCTGCGAATTAATTCACAAAGCCTTCAATAAACCAGTTGCGATTGCACAAACAAAAGAAAGCGCTTATTCCACCCTCCATCAAGCAGGCAAAATGCGCAGCCCGGCCAGCCAAAGCTCGATCATCTGGGCTGCCAACAACGGAAAGATGGCCGGCCCCGGGACCGACAACTGGCCGGAAATTGGGAACTGGATCATTCCATTCGAGCGTCTACCAAGCAAATCTCCGGTACTGTTGATTGGCGATGCCGACGCCGAGGGCGAGAATCTGGCGCAGGACTTCCGCGTCATTACAGACCAGCTATCAACCGCCTACCATAGACTGTGCAACATGGAGCGCGCCAGGCAAGCCGAATTGCGTGCACATGAGGAATCGATTCACAACACCTTGCTCGCTTCGATTTCGCATGACATGCGCACTCCGCTGACAGGCATCATCGGTGCTGCAGGCACTTTACTGAACCAACTGAGTACCACTATCCCGCCAGAAGCAAAGGAATTGCTCGAATCCATTCTTTCAGAAGCGGAACATCTTGCCGGATCTACCGAGAATGTCCTTTCACTTGTTCACCTTGAGGCCAATGAAACCAAACCGATCGATCTCGACTGGCAGTCGCCGGAGGAGATCGTGGGCATCCTGATGATGCGTTATCGGGCACGAGGACTGGAGCATCGAGTCAAACCCGAGATTCTCGACAATTCCAGCCTGATCAGGGGGAACGCTACATTACTGACACAGGCGCTCATGAATTTGATCGAAAATGCCCTTGCGGTGCAACCGGAGAGTTCTCCGGTGATTGTGCGAGTGCACAGCGAAGCCGGACACCTGAATATCAGCATATTGGACGAAGGGCCGGGTTTCCCGGAAGAGTTCCATACAGAAAGTGTCCACAAATTCGCCAGCTATCGAGATAAACGGAAACGTGGTTTTGGCTTGGGCCTGGCGATTGCCTCAGCTGTCGCGCGTAAACATCATGCCGAATTGCAGATATCCGCACGCGAGCCTGTCGGTTCATGCGTCAGTTTGTGCTTCCCCGCTGATATGGCGAAACTTCCAGAATGAACACCAGGAATCGCGCCCTGATTGTTGAGGACGACAAGGCAATTAGTCAGTTCCTCGCTTCCAGCCTGATGGGCCTCGGCCTGGATACGACCATTGCACACAACATCGAACAGGCACTGCAATCGCTCAAGACAAAAAAACCTCAGCTCATGATTCTGGATCTTGAACTGCCGGATGGTGACGGCAAGGATCTGCTGAGACAGGTTCGCGAATATTCCGATATCCCCATCATCGTACTGTCGGCAAGGCAGTCGGAACAGGAAAAGGTTGCCTGTTTCAATCTTGGTGCGGACGATTACCTGGCTAAACCATTCGGCGTTCAGGAGTTGCTTGCCCGAGTCCAGGTTGCACTGCGACACGCGACAATGATGACGCTACGTGACCATGTCTATTCACTCGATGGTCTGGTGGTTGATCTGGCGAGCAACCTGGTCACACTACATGGAGAACCGCTGCACCTGACCCCGCTCGAGTTCAAACTGCTGACCGCACTTGCCAGGATGCCGGGCAAGATCTTCACGCATCGCCAACTGCTGATGACGGTTTGGGGAGAAGAGTACTGCGATGACACGCATTATCTGCGTATCCACATGGGAAGGCTGAGGGCCAAGATCGAGAAAAATCCCGCCTCACCGAGATTCATAGTGACCGAGGCTGGAATCGGTTACCGTCTTGCAGCCAATTAGGGAGGCACTGATTAAATGCGCGAGCGGGATGAAGTGCAAGGCGCACGGCACGCAGCAGCCGAGATAGTATGGGTTATACAGCGAGGTTGCAGTGGAGACTAACCTTCAGGTTATGTCGGAGCTAAAAAACCGCGTAACGCAGCAATTCGCCCGCGTAGCCATTTAATCAGTGCCTCCTTGGCTTGTTTATGCGATTGATATATCGGGTGTGTTCTGATGCCCACCATTCAATCAACGAGCATGGCGAAACATGGCATCAGAAAACACCAAAAACAGCTCACTGGCAGCACTGTCACTAGGCGCAATCGGCGTGGTTTATGGGGATATCGGCACAAGCCCCCTGTATACGATCAAGGAAATTTTCGGTGAGCATACCGGCATCCTGCTGACGACACCGAATATTCTGGGTGCCATCTCCTCTGTCTTCTGGGCGCTGATGCTGGTCGTCACGCTCAAATATGTCATTCTCGTTCTCAGAGCGGACAATCGTGGCGAGGGTGGCATCATGGCACTGGCCGCCTTGGCGATATCATCCGCAACGGAGAACAAAAAAAGAAAAAGAACCTTGCTCCTAATCGGCGCCATCGGAGCTGCACTGTTCTATGGTGACAGCATCATTACGCCTGCCATCTCGGTTCTGTCAGCAGTCGAAGGGCTGCAAATCGCGGCACCTTCGCTGGCCGAGTACGTCATCCCCATCTCCATGGGTATCCTGATCGCGCTGTTCTCGCTACAGGGTTTCGGCACAAACACGGTGGGTAAACTGTTCGGCCCGATCATCATGATCTGGTTTGCTGTCCTGGGTATCGTCGGCATCTCGCATATCATCCAGAATCCCGCCATTCTGGCAGCATTGAATCCTGTATATGCTTTCGATTTCCTGATGGCGCGGGGAGCTGGCGTGATGCTGGCATTTGGCACCATTGTATTGGCGGTGACCGGAGCCGAAGCGCTCTACGCGGATATGGGGCACTTCGGCAAACCTGCGATCCGTTTGGCCTGGTCGGCACTCGTGCTCCCCGGTCTTGCGCTGAATTATTTTGGTCAAGGAGCGCTATTGCTTGCCAACCCGGCCGCTGTTGAAAATCCGTTCTATCTTTCCTTCCCGGAGCCATTGATGATCCCAGCCGTAATACTGGCAACAATCGCCACCATCATCGCTTCGCAAGCGGTCATCTCCGGCGCTTTTTCTGTCACGCAACAGGCTATGCAGCTCGGTTTGCTTCCCAGGATGCGGATTATCCACACCTCGCCCAATGAGGCGGGGCAGATCTATCTGCCTTTCATCAACTGGTTGCTCATGGCTTCCGTCCTGATCGCCATTCTTACTTTCGGCAGTTCATCGGGTCTGGCCTCGGCCTATGGCATAGCCGTTACCGGTACGATGCTGATCACTTCCATCCTCACCTTCTATGTCATCAGGTATAAATGGCATTACCCCTTATGGCTATCGGTTTCTGCCACAGGCTTCTTTATCCTGATCGATCTCGTTCTCTTCGTTTCATGCTCCATCAAGTTCTTCAGCGGCGGCTGGTTCCCCGTGGCACTCGCGATTGTATTGCTGGTCATGATGTGGACCTGGAAACAAGGACGCGAACTGCTAATGGACAGAATGCGAGCCGATGAACCAAGACTGGACGAGTTCGTGAAGCTTCTTTCAACCCAGGATTTGCCAAGAGTGCCACGCACAGCTGTCTTTATGGTCTCCGATGCGCAAATGGCGCCTCAGGCACTGCTACATAACCTGAAGCACAACCATGTAATTCACCAATGCAATCTGATCGTAACAGTGGTGTTTGAGGATATCCCTTGGGTCAAGCCGGAAGATCGATTGGTCTACAGCAAAGTTGGTGAAGGGTTCTGGCAGATCATCATCCATTACGGATTCATGGACAGGCCGAACATACCACGGGAGTTGGCGAACTGTGTCATCAGTGAAGTCGAGATCGATCCATTCACCACATCCTATTTCGTCAGCCGCGAAACCATAGTACCCTCAAGCAAGGGAGTCATGCCCAAGTGGCGTGACGCAGTGTTTTCAACGATGTCCAGAAATGCCGGCAGCGTTGTGAATTATTTCAGAATTCCGAGCAATAGCGTCATTGAGCTTGGTTCCAGAGTAAATCTTTGAGAGCAGCGATATGCCAGCCACCTCGAATGAGCATCATGAATGAATTGAATATCTCTGAGGCGGAGTTGAGCTATCTGCGACTGATCGACAGAGGGCATCTGGAACATGGCTTTCTGAAGCCGCAACCTGTAATTCACCTGATCTCAAAAGGGATGATAGAAGAGGTTACAACCATGGTTTTCCCATTGATTGCACCTAGAACTATCTACAGGATAACGCCTTTTGGAAAACAGGCTCTTGCTGCATCTGGCAGTCCGGGATCATGACTTTCCGGAACAGGCCGCAAATGCCAGGACTTGCATTGCACGCACAAAAAAGCTCTGAAGAATATTCAGGGCTTTTCGTTTTAATAGCTGGCTGTTTTCAGTACAGACTTGTGACAGGAATAATTATTTTTCCCTGCAAGGAACCCATATACCTTACCTCTAGGCTCTGATTCCTGGGGTTTCAGAATCACCAGCAATCTAGAAGGCTGCTGAAAATCCTGATTACTGCCTGATACCGACGCATTGCAAAAGCAGCTTCATACAAAGATAACAAAACTTTGCTAGAATGGTTTGCAAGTCTAGGCTTTGCGAAGAGTGTTGCCCGGACACCAACTCAGGAGCAATTCCCATTGGAAGAGCTTGATCATCACGCGGAATACCTGGGCCCGATTCTTGACCGGTATTCCCATCAACCGGCAAACCTCCTGCAAATCCTGCGTGAGGCGCAGGAAGTTTATGGCTATATCCACCCCGATGCGATTGATTATCTGATCACGCAACTGCGCTTGCCAAGAACCAAGATCGAGGGCGTGGCGAGCTTTTATTCGTTTTTATACCTTGAGCCACGCGGCCAGTACCGTATTCTCTTTTCCGACAATATCACCGACCGCATGCTGGGCAGCATGGAACTCATGACGCAGATGTGCCATGAACTGTGGGTGGAGCCGGGCAAAGTGTCAGAAGACGGCTTAGTCAGCATAGATACCACCTCATGCACAGGCATGTGCGACCAGGGGCCGGCGATTCTGGTGAATAATATTGCCATCACGCGGATGACGCCCCGGCGTGTAAGCGAGATTTGCGGACTTGTCCGCAAGCAGGTGCCGTTGTCACAATGGCCGCCGGCCTATTTTGATGTGGCTGATAATATTCAGCGCAAAGATCTGCTGCTGCATGACGATTTTGTGCCGGGCATAGCACTGGTGGCTGCATTGCGGCGCGGGCAGGATGGCATGCTGGCGGAAATCAAGCGCTCCGGCCTGCGCGGCCGTGGCGGTGCCGGATTTACCACCGCCATCAAGTGGGAATCCTGCCGCAATGCGCAGGGCAAGATGCATTACGTGGTCTGCAACGCCGACGAGGGCGAGCCGGGTACGTTCAAGGACCGCGTGCTGCTGACCAGCTACGCGCACAAGGTATTCGAGGGCATGACCCTGTGCGCCTATGTGATCGGCGCCGGCAAAGGCATGCTGTATCTGCGCGGCGAGTATCGTTATCTGCGTGATCATCTTGAAGCCGTGCTGCAAAGCCGCCGGCAACAAAACCTGCTGGGCAACTCTATTCTTGGGCAAGGAGGTTTCGATTTTGACATCGACATCCATTTTGGCGCCGGTGCTTACATCTGCGGCGAAGAATCGGCGCTGCTAGAGTCGCTGGAAGGCAAGCGCGGCACCCCGCGCAACCGGCCGCCGTTTCCGGTGACGCATGGCTATCTTAACCAGCCGACCGTGGTCAATAATGTAGAAACATTTGCCGCCGCCTGCCATATCGCGCAGCGGGGCGGTGCCTGGTATGCTGCGATGGGCACGCCGCAATCGGCCGGCACCAAGATTTTGTCGGTATCCGGCGACTGCGCGCGTCCCGGCATTTATGAATATCCATTTGGCGTGAGTGTACGCCAGGTGCTGCAAGACTGCGGCGCATCGAATACGCAGGCGGTGCAGGTCAGCGGGCCGTCTGGCATCACTATCGCCGCCCATGAGTTTGACCGCATCATCGCCTTTGAAGATTTACCGACCGCAGGCGCTTTCATGGTATTTGACCAGAGCCGCGACATGTTCGAAGTGGCGCGCAATTTTGTGCATTTCTTTGCGCATGAAAGCTGCGGATTCTGCACCCCGTGCCGGGTCGGCACCTCGCTATTGCGTAACATGATGGACAAGCTGCACAACGGTCACGGCTCGCCTTACGATTTTCAGGAAATCGAAAACATGAACCGGCTGCTGCTGTCGATGAGCCATTGTGGCCTGGGTCACACTGCCTGCAATCCTGTGCTCGATACCATTGCAAAATTCCGCCCTGCCTATGAGCGGCGGCTGTTGCAAAAAGATTTCACGCCTGCCTTTGATCTTGACTGGTCGCTGGAGGCAGCGCGCCAGATGACAGGGCGCGACGACAGCGGCGCGCATATTCTGCATCCTCATCATCCGAAGACAGAGACGTAGCCATGAGCAAGACTTTTACCCTGGATAATAAAGTGATTCCGTTTGAAGACGGCCAGACCATCATTCAGGCGGCACAGGCTGCGAAGGTCTATATTCCGCATCTGTGTTATCACCCGGGTTTCAAGCCACATGGCTCATGCAAGCTGTGTACGGTCAAGATCAACGGGCGCCAGACCGCGGCCTGCACCATGCAGGCCGCGGCAGGCATGGTGGTGGAAAGCGAGACGATTGAGCTCAACGCAGAACGTCGCACATTGACACAGATGCTGTTTGTCGAAGGCAATCATTTCTGTCCGTCATGCGAAAAAAGCGGCGACTGTCAGTTGCAGGCCACAGCCTATGAGCTGGGCATGATGTCGGCACATTTTGATCACTTCTTCCCCAACCGGCCGCTGGATGCCAGCCATCCTGATTTCATTCTGGATTTGAACCGCTGCATTTTATGCTCGCTATGCGTGCGGGCCAGCCGCGATGTGGATGGCAAGAACGTATTTGCGCTGGCTGGGCGTGGCATCAAAACCCATCTGATAGTCAATGCCAAATCCGGCAAACTGGCCGATACTGATTTCAGCGCGCAAGACAAGGCAGCGCATGTTTGCCCGGTGGGGGTGATTCTGCCCAAGCGCAAGGGCTTTACGGTGCCGATTGGCGAGCGCACTTTCGACAAACTGCCGATTTCGGAGTATGTCGATACGCGATTGCTGGATTCGGATGAAAAATAAGGCAAGCTGGCATGGGTGCGCCAGTAAAGAAAAAACAGTGATGAAAAAAACAGCAAAGAAAAAACTTAAGGTCGCTACCACCTCGCTGGCAGGCTGTTTTGGCTGCCATATGTCGTTTCTCGATATAGACGAGCGCTTGTTCGAGCTGCTTGAGCATATTGAATTCGACCGTTCGCCCTTTACCGACATCAAAGATGTTGGAGAGTGCGATATCGGCCTGATTGAGGGCGGCCTGTGCAATGCGGAAAACGTGCATGTGCTGCGCGAGTTCCGCCGGCAAAGCAAAATACTGGTGGCGGTAGGTGCCTGTGCCATTAACGGCGGCCTGCCGGCACTGCGCAATCCCATTCCGCTTGCAGCAATACTGGGGGAGGTTTATCACACCGGCACTGGGCTATCTGATGGCGTGATCCCGAACGACCCGGAACTGCCGCTGCCGCTCAACAAAGTCCACCCCATTCATGAGGTGGTGAAAGTGGACTACTTTCTTCCGGGCTGCCCGCCCTCGGCGGATGCCATCTGGCAGGTACTGTCTGACCTGATGGCGGGCAGGGAGCCAGCGCTCGGGCACGGGTTGATTCATTATGATTAAGCTTAAAACAATTCAGAATCATCGAGGTACTCAATGACGTTCCCGCTTGAGACTGCCGACCACCCTGAAAATCTGCGGCGCGTTGCCATCGACCCGGTGTCGCGCGTGGAAGGCCACGGCAAGGTGACGATTCTGTTGGACGAGAATAACAAGGTGCACCAGGTCAGGCTGCACATAGTCGAGTTCCGCGGCTTCGAGAAATTCATCCAGGGACGCCCCTACTGGGAGGTGCCGGTGATGGTACAGCGCTTGTGCGGCATCTGTCCGGTGTCGCACCATTTGGCCGCTTCCAAGGCATTGGATCGCGTGCTGGGTATAAAACAGCTGACGCCCACCGCAGAGAAAGTACGCCGGCTGATGCACTACGGGCAGATATTGCAATCTCATGCGCTGCATTTTTTTCATTTAAGCTCGCCTGATTTGCTGTTTGGCTTTGATTCCGAAGTTGCCAAACGCAATATTGCCGGCGTGGCCGAACAGTATCCCGAGATAGCCAGACAAGGTGTGTTGCTGCGCCGCTTCGGACAGGAAGTGATCCGCATCACCGCCGGCAAGCGCATACACGGTACTGGTGCCATTCCAGGCGGCGTCAACAAGGCTGTCACCTTGGCCGAACGCGACGAACTGCTTAAGGAAATCTATCAAATCGTGGGCTGGAGCCGCGACGCGGTACATCTGATTAAAAGGCTGCATGAAACCAACCCCGCGCTTTACGACAGTTTTGGTGTTTTCCGCTCCAACATGCTGTCGCTGGTGGGCCATGATGGCGAACTGGATCTCTACCACGGCCACCTGCGGGCACGGGATGACAATGGCGGCATCATCTTTGACAATGTTGACTATCAGCACTATGACCAGTACATCGAAGAAGAGGTCAAGTCATGGAGCTACAATAAATTCCCCTTCATCAAGTCTTTGGGCAAAGCGCATGGCTGGTATAAGGTAGGCCCGCTGTCACGCGTGCAGAACTGCGATTTTATTGCCACGCCGCTGGCTGAAATCGAGCGCCGCGACTTTGTTGCGTACGGCGGCGGCTCGCCCATTCATGCGCCGCTGGCCTACCATTGGGCGCGCATGATCGAGATGCTGCACGCGGCTGAGGCCATCAAGGGCCTGCTGCATGACGACGACATCATGGGCAGTGAACTGATGGCTAGCGGCGAACGCCAGCGTGAAGGCGTCGGTGTCATCGAGGCGCCGCGCGGCACCCTGTTTCACCATTATCAGGTGGGTGAAGATGATCTGATTACCATGTGCAACCTGATCGTTTCCACCACCAGCAATAACCAGCCGATGAACGAGGCGGTGCGGCAAGTCGCCAGGCGCTACCTGCATGGCCACGAAATCACTGAAGGCTTGCTCAACCATATTGAAGTGGCTATCCGCGCCTTTGATCCTTGCCTATCCTGTGCCACGCATGCGCTCGGCAAAATGCCGCTGGAAGTAACGCTACTTGATGCCGAGGGTGCGCTGCTTGGCCGCCTGGTGAAATCGTCAAACGGCACACTGGCGGCCTAGTGTTAGCGCCATGTCTGATAATCGCCATCGGCAATGAAAGCCGTGGTGATGACGCGCTGGGGCCTTTGCTGTTGCGTCAGTTACAGTCACGGATAGAACATCACGGATTGGCAGAACAATTCGAGCTAATCGAGGAATTTCAGCTACAAATTGAGCACACGCTGGATATTGCAGGCCGCCGCTTGACCCTGTTCGTTGATGCCGGTGAGCATACGCCGGCGCCGTTCAGTTTTTATCGGGTGCAGCCCAAGCGGCTGGATGGCCATACCAGCCACGCTGTCGCGCCCGAGACGCTGCTGGGCATTTATGCACAGGTGCATGGTGAAACGCCGCCGCCAGCGTTTGTGCTGTGTATTGCCGGCAAGGCGTTTGAGCTGGGCGAGCCACTTTCCGTTGAAGCGATGCAGCATCTGGATGCGGCATTCAATTTCGCCTGCCAATTATTGGCGTGCGCTGATCTGCAAGCTTGGTCGCTGCTAGCCCCCCGCTCATGAAATGAATTCTTTATAACAATCTGCATGTCAGGAGAGATTTTGATGAATACAAAACTAAACTGGAAGCAACTGTCTGTATCGGCGGTTGTGCTGACACTCTTACCAACAATGGCCCTTGCACATAACGAGGTTGGACATGGCGCCGGTTTCTGGCACGGCATGGCGCATCCATTCAGCGGTGCCGACCATCTGCTGGCGATGCTGGCCGTTGGTTTGTGGGCCGCACAGATGGGTAGCAGAGCGTTGTGGGTGGTGCCTTGCGCTTTTATCGCACTGATGCTGGCCGGAGGTATTCTCGGCATTGCCAATATACCCCTGCCCTATGTGGAAGCAGGCATTCTGCTATCGGTGCTGATACTGGGTGTTCTGATTGCCGGTGCTTTCAGGTTTTCATTGGCTGCCAGTACGCTTGTAGTGGGCATGTTCGCTGTATTCCATGGCTACGCGCATGGTGCTGTAGTGCCGGCCGCCATGGGTGTGATTGACTATGGCGCGGGTTTTATCGCGGCTACTGTGTTGCTACACGCTGTCGGCATCGCGGGCGGCTTGTTGCTGAAAAAGCTGGAAATGGCCAGCCTGACGCGGTTTTCCGGCGCCTTGATTACTCTTGGCGGCGTATATTTTGGACTGGTTCAAGTAGTACAATGGAATGCAAGCAGCTGAATGATATGCACGAAATGTCGCTGGCAGAAAATGTTCTGCAGATCATCGAGCATGCCGGGCGTGATCAGGGTTTCAACCGCGTCAAAACGGTGGTGCTTGAAATTGGCCAGCTTGCCGCAGTGGAGATCGAGGCGCTGCGCTTCTGTTTCGATGCGGTGACACAGGGCAGCATGGCCGAGGGGGCTCTGCTTGAAATTGTAGATGTTCCCGCTGAAGGACTGTGCCTTCATTGCGCAGCCGAGGTACCAATGAGTGAGCAATGTGCCGCCTGCCCCAACTGCGGCAGCTATCGGGTGCAGGTGACCAGCGGAATAGAAATGCGGGTTAAGGAACTGGAAGTCGAATAGGAGGTGTGAAATGTGTACAACATGCGGTTGCGGAAGTGGTGAAGTCAAGGTCGATGGGCAGGCGCCACACAGCCATGATGATCACTGGCATGTGCATGAGGATGGCACGGCCCATAGTCATTCGCCTGCACCGGCACACACCGGTGCAGGCGGTAAAAGGTATCACCTTCTGCACCATCATCAGCACAGCCATTTGCATTTCGGACTGGGGGCTGCACGCGCCCATGCGCCCGGGCTTTCCCAGTCGCGCATGATACAGATTGAACAGAATATTCTCTCGAAGAATGATCAATACGCCGCCCAGAACCGTATGGCCCTCGAAAATCGCGGCATTCTGGCGCTGAACCTCGTTTCCAGCCCTGGTTCCGGTAAAACGTCATTGCTGGTGCGTACCATTCAGCAATTGCAGCAAAAGCTGCCGATCGCAGTGATTGAGGGTGACCAGCAGACTGCCAATGACGCAGAACGTATCCGTGCCACCGGCGCGCCAGCCGTGCAGATCAATACCGGCAAGGGTTGCCATCTTGATGCATACATGGTGGGCGAGGCGCTGTCACAACTTGTACTACAGGATGAGTCGCTGCTGTTTATCGAGAACGTCGGCAACTTGGTGTGTCCTGCGGCTTTTGATCTTGGCGAGGCCTGCAAGGTCGTTATCCTTTCAGTTACAGAGGGCGAAGACAAGCCGCTGAAATATCCGGACATGTTTCGTGCAGCGAGCCTGATGCTGCTGAATAAATGCGACCTGTTGCCCCATCTGGATTTCAATATCGAACTGGCTATTGAAAATGCGCACCGCATCAATCCGGCCATCGAGATCATTCAGTTGTCGGCGGCTACCGGCGCCGGATTCGATGCATGGCTGGCCTGGCTTGCACGAGAGCATGACAATTTGGTGGCCGAAAAGCGCGAGACCATGGACAGCATGAAGCTCCGCATTGCTGAGCTGGAAGCGCGTCTGGCCGCCGGGGGCTGATCTGTATGGGGCATGAAGGCATCGTCATTGACCTGGCAAAAGCTGCTTCAGGCATTATCGGCCTGGGCGGCGGGTTCAAGAATACGGTATGCCTGATGCATGGAGATAAAGCCTACATCTCGTCTCCAGTCGGCGATCTCGATAAAGCAGAAAACTGCCTGGCGCTGGAACGAGCAGTCGATGACCTGTGCCGTTCATTTGATGTGATGCCGAATCTGATTGCGCACGATCTCCATCCGGATTTTTTCAGTACCCGGCTGGCGTATGAAATCGCCGAACGGCATGGGGCTGACCTGATTGGCGTACAGCATCACCATGCACATATTGCATCGATTTGTGCCGAGCATGGTTTTATCGAACCGGTCATCGGTCTGGCGCTGGATGGCACAGGACTGGGCACTGATGGCCATGCGTGGGGTGGCGAGTTGCTGAAAGTGGATGGCGCGCGTTTTGAGCGGCTTGATCATCTTTATCCGCTGAAGCTGCCCGGCGGCGACCGTGCGGCGCGCGAACCGTGGCGCATGGCAGCAGCAGCGCTGGATGCGCTGGGACGAGCCAATGAAATTACTGCCCGATTTTCTGACCAGCCGGCGGCAGCTATTGTCGCAACCATGCTGCAGCGTAACCTGAACTGCCCGCTTACTACCAGCATGGGCAGGCTGTTTGATGCTGCGGCAGGGTTATTGGGCATATGCCCAATACAAAGATTTGAGGGTGAGGCAGCAAACCTGTTGCAGGCTCTGGCAGAACGTCATGGCGTGGTCGCACCCATGGCAGACGGCTATCGGCTGGATCATGTTCTGGATTTTTTGCCGTTGCTGGACAGGCTGGCCGATGGTCGTGATGCGGGCCATGGCGCCGCCATATTCCATGCTACCGTAGCGGCAGGGCTGGCAGAGTGGGCGTGCAGGGCAGCCTTTCAGCATGGTATTAACACGGTTGCCTGCGGTGGCGGCTGTTTTTTCAACGGATTATTACTACATCAGCTTTCGCAACGCCTGCAAGCGCAGGGGCTTACGGTGCTTACCGCACAACGGCTGTCTCCCGGAGACAGCGGGCTGTCGCTAGGACAAGCTTGGGTGGCGATGCAATCTCGAGCAGGAGGATAAATCATGTGTCTGGCAATCCCAGCAGTGATAGAAGAAATTACTTGTACCGTCACTGGCGCTGAGAGTGCCATTGTCAATTTGGGCGGCGTGCGCAGGCAAATCTCGCTGGCACTGGTCGAGGATTGCCAGGTGGGGGATTATGTCATCATTCATGTCGGTTTTGCCCTGCAAAAGCTTGACAATGACGAAGCACTGCGCACGTTGGAAATGTTCAGTGAGATGGGTGATCCGGATGAGCTGCGCGAGAAACTGGAAAACAGCCTGTCATGAAATATGTGGATGAATTCCGTGATGGGAAACTGGCCGTCACCATAGCCGCCAACATTGCCCGCGAAGCGAATAAAGGCCGCTTTTACCGGTTGATGGAGTTTTGCGGTGGTCATACCCATGCCATCTCACGTTATGGTTTGGGCGATTTACTGCCGTCTTCGGTACAGATGATTCACGGCCCCGGCTGCCCTGTGTGTGTGCTGCCGATTGGCCGGATAGACCAGGCGATCAAGCTGGCGCTGGAACACGGGGTCACTTTGTGTACTTACGGTGATTGCATGCGGGTACCGGCTTCAAAAGGCATGTCATTGCTCAAGGCCAAGGCGCTAGGGGCGGATGTGCGCATGGTGTACTCGATTATGGATGCACTCAAGCTGGCGCTGGATTATCCAGAAAAACAGGTGGTGTTTTTCGCGATTGGTTTCGAGACTACTACACCACCCACGGCGGTCGCCGTCAAGCAGGCAGGAGCGCAACAGCTGAAAAACTTCTCGATTATATGCAATCATGTGTTAACGCCTGCCGCGATGCATGCCATTCTTGCCAATCAGGGCAATGTTCAATTGGATGGCTTTGTCGGTCCAGCACATGTTTCTACTGTAATCGGTAGCAAACCCTATGAGCCATTTGCCAATGATTACGGAAAGCCGGTGGTCATTGCCGGCTTCGAGCCGCTTGACGTGATGCAGGCCATTCTCATGCTGGTGCGCCAGGTGAATGAAGGCCGCGCTGAAATTGAAAATGAGTTCACCCGCGCCGTTACGCGCGAAGGCAACCTCAAGGCGCAAGCGCTGGTCAGTGAAGTATTTGAATTACGTGATGACTTTGAATGGCGCGGCCTGGGCACCATCCCATGCAGTGCGCTGAAGCTGCGTCCTGCATTTGCAGCGTTTGATGCCGAGCTGCGTTTCAATCTTGCATACTTGCCGGTGCCTGACAGTAAGGCATGCGAATGCGCTGCGATTCTGCGCGGTGAAAAACGTCCGCAGCAATGCAGGATTTTTGGTACGGTATGCACGCCGGAGAACCCGGTCGGCTCCTGCATGGTGTCGTCTGAGGGCGCCTGTGCTGCACATTATACCTATGGCCGTTTCAAGGATAGTACTGTCGTTGCAGCCTGATGGAAACCTTCATGAATCAAGTTAAACCTGGTTATACTCGTTCTCTTGACATCAAAAATGGCCGCGTTGATATGGGCCATGGTAGCGGTGGGCGTGCCATGATGCAGATCATCGAAATGCTGTTTGCTGTGGCATTTGATAACGAGTACCTTTCCCAAGGCAACGATGGCGCATTGTTGCCCCAATGCAATGGACGGCTGGTGATGGCGACTGATAGCCACGTCGTTTCGCCGCTGTTCTTCCCCGGCGGTGATATTGGTTGTCTTTCTGTGCATGGCACCATTAACGATATAGCTGTGATGGGCGCACGGCCACTTTATCTGGCTGCCTCTTTTATTCTTGAGGAAGGTTTTCCGCTGGCTGATCTCAAGCGCATAGTCGAATCCATGGCGCATGCATCGCGCAAGACTGGCGTACCTATCGTTACCGGAGATACCAAGGTTGTCGAGCGCGGCAAGGGTGACGGTATATTTATCACGACCACCGGGATTGGCATCGTACCGGATGGTGTGCATCTCTCTGGCAACCTTGCTTGTCCTGGCGACAAAATCCTGCTGTCTGGCACTATCGCCGATCATGGCATGGCGATTATGTCAAAGCGTGAAGGTCTGGCATTTGATGCACCTATCATCTCGGATACGGCAGCGCTGCATGGCCTGGTCGAAACTTTGATGAATGGCGGTGTGAAATTGCGGGCGATGCGTGATCCCACGCGTGGCGGTTTGGCAACAACGCTGAATGAAATTGCCAGACAATCCGGGGTTGGCATGATGCTGTATGAATCTGCAATCCCGATCAATCAGACAGTCGAAGCGGCATGCGAATTTCTCGGGCTGGATCCGCTCTACATTGCCAATGAAGGTAAGCTGGTGATGATCTGCGCAGCGGAAGATGCGAATTCAGCATTGCACCTGATGCGATCTCACCCACTTGGAAAACGCGCTTCTATTATTGGTGAAGTGCTTGAGGATGCGAATTATTTTGTCCAGATGACAACAGAAATGGGGGGCCGCAGGATAGTGGACTGGCTGGCAGGAGAGCAATTACCGAGGATATGCTGAATACAAAATGCCGAGCATTACATTCGCAAATAAATAGGGCGCGCTCAAAATAACCTTGAAGCCACCCTTTACCACTACTGGCAATTGTGCCTACAACACGTACAAACCCATGGTCGGGGTGAGAGGATTCGAACCTCCGGCCTCCGCGTCCCGAACGCGGCGCTCTACCAGGCTAAGCTACACCCCGATAAGCGTCTATTATAGCGTCCCGGCGGCTTTGCGAAAACTGCTTACAGCGCAAAATACCAGTAGTGGTCGATCAACAATGCCGCAAACAGCAAGCTTAAATACAGGATGGAATAGCGGAACATACTACGCGACAACTCATCAGAATATCTGCGGTACAGCTTGACGGCATAGACCATGAATACCGTATTGAGCAGCAGTGACGCAGTCAGATAAATCAGGCCGCTCATGCCGTAGCCGTAGGGCATCAGCGCAACGCCGAACAGAATCACGGTATAGAGCAGAATGTGCAGCCGCGTGAATTCCTCGCCGTGTGTGACCGGCAGCATGGGCATGCCGACCTTTTCGTACTCCTTGCGGCGATAGAGTGCCAGCGCCCAGAAGTGCGGCGGGGTCCAGGCGAAGATAATGAGGAACAGGATCAGCGCTTCCGGGCCGACCACATTGTTGACCGCAGCCCAGCCCAGAACCGGCGGCATGGCGCCGGAAGCGCCACCGATAACGATGTTGAGCGGCGTCGCCGGTTTGAGGAATATGGTGTAGATCACGGCATAGCCGAGAAAAGTGGCGAGTGTCAGCCACATGGTCAGCGGATTGACGAGGAAAAAGAGGATCGCCAGACCGGCACCGCCCAGCAGGGTGGCAAAAACCACAGTTTGCATGGAAGTTACCTGTCCGGTGGGCAACGGGCGACCGCGGGTGCGGGCCATTCTGGCATCGATCTTCTGCTCGATCAGGCAATTGAAGGCGGCGGCGGCACCGGAAGCCATGCCGATACCCAGCGTCGCCGCCAGCAACAGGCCGAGCGGCACCATATTGGGCGTGGCGAGGAACATGCCGATCATGGCGGTAAAGACGATCAGCGCCGTCACACGCGGTTTGCACAAGGGAAAGAACTTGAGAAATTCATGGCTGACATGGCCTGTGAATTTTTGCAGTCTCGCGATGGTGATAGTCGTCATAACGCCTCCCTATTTTGGCAATTCCGTGATTTTTGAATTCAACACCATAACCGTCATGACCAGCAGTGCTGCACCCAGATTATGGGCGACTGCCAGTACCAGCGGCAGGTGCAGCAGCAAATTGGCAATGCCTAGCCCGATCTGTACAAAAAGCAGCAACAACAACAGCAGGCCGATTTTTCGCATGTGTTCCAGCCGCATCAGGCACCAGGCCAGCAGACCGAAATAAATCAGCACCACCAGCGCACCGATACGATGCGTCCACTGGATGGCGGTCAGTGCCGGCAATTCAAGCGGCGTACCGTCTATCGATTCGCCCAGCTCGCGTATCCAGTGAAAGGCATTGGAGAAATCCATCTCCGGCAGCCAGTGACCATGACAGGTCGGGAAATCGGTGCAGGCCAGTGCCGCATAATTGGTGCTGGTCCAGCCGCCCAACAATATCTGTGCAAACAGCACGAGTACTCCGGCCCTGATCCACAGACGCAAACCGCCGGAACTCACGAAACGTCTTGAAACCACTCCCCAATGCCGGTGCGTGATCCAGGTCAAGAGCGCCAGCGTCGCCATGCCGCCGAGCAGGTGCGCAGTAACGACTGCAGGCTTGAGCAGCATGGTCACCGTCCACATGCCGAGCATGGCCTGAAAGGACACCAGTATCAGTAACATGGTCGGTGTCCAGGCTGAAACCTGTATCAGTTTGCTCGCACGCCAGCCCAGCACAGTGAGTGCCAATATCAATATACCCAAGCCACCTGCCAGGTAGCGATGCAGCATCTCCTTCCAGGCCTTGCCGTGATCGAAATCGCTATCGGGAAAGGCCATCTGGGCCTGCTTTATAGCCGCCTCGCTCTCCGGCACGGTCATGGTGCCAAAGCAACCGGGCCAGTCCGGACAACCCAACCCGGCATCTGACAGCCTGACGTAGGCACCAAGCAACACCACGCAAACCGCCAGCAAAGTGCTGACGAGTGCGACATGTCTGAACCAGGCGGCGGCGCTTCTCATTTTCGAGCTCCAGCCATCATCGTCCTCTAGCCCGCCCAGGCATAGGCCAACAGCCTGTTCAGATCCTTGCGGATATCATTGGCAGCAATCGCAAGGGGATAGCTCATCATCAGGTTGCCGAGCGGGTCGACGAAATAGATGCGCTGTGACGAACCGGCAAGTGCATCGGGCAGGCTGAACTGATGCAGCAGTTCAGCCTGCTGCGCAGCAGGCTGATTCAGCACGACCAGATCCGGATACCTGTCCTTGAGGGCGCTGACATCCTGTTGCGTGGTCAGCAGGACGCGTTGTACCCGTGGAATATGTTTCGCCAGCGAGGCATGAATCTGCCGCATGTCATACAGTCTGGTGTTGCAAGGCTCATCGCACTGCTCGGCGATATAGACCATGCTCCATTTATCCTTGAACAAGTCACCTGAAACAGCCTTTGCTTCGCTATCTGCAAGTCCGGCAGGCAAAACGACCGGCTTGACCGGCGCCACCATGTGACCGCGGCTACCGCCGGACGGATGCCAATCCAGTTTGTGCATTATGGTCACCAGCAACAGCGGTGCAGCAAAGAAGATGAACAGCAGGAAGAGCACCCAGCGCCCTTGCGGCTTCCGCGGGTGACTGGCTCTGTTTAATAAAGGATTATCCGTTTGCATCTTACTCATGCGCTTGCCGCCTGAAAGCTGTAAATATCCATATCATCAAAGTCGCCGCTGCAAATCCGAACCACTGCAGGGCATAGCCTGTATGCGTCGTGATGCGCTCATCCGGCCGCGGCCAATCGCGCAGATAACCGCCGGCTTCGCTCTGCGCATCCAGCCTGATGACCAGCGGCAGCACCTCGAAATCAACAGTCTGCCGGTAACGCGGCATGTCCATGTTCTGCCAGACGTTATGCCAGCCTGCATCAGCTGTCGAAACTTCCTGCTCCAGACTGTAGAACTTGTCCGAAGGCAGCCAGAGCGAACCGACGATCTCCTGCTCGCCGGCAGGCGTTTCGATCTCCGGCAGCACGCTTCTGTCCGAATCGGCCAAAATCCAGCCGCGATTCACCAGCACATACTTCGCGGATGTTCCAATCTGCAAAGGTGTAATCACGTGGTAACCAGCGCGCCCCTGTACCACCTGGTTATCCAGCAGTATCTGGTATTCAGGCCGGTAGGTTCCCGTCACCTTGACCTTGCGATAGCGCCAGCTTTGCGCATCTTCGAATGTCAGCGGCATCGCTACCGGGTCTGCCTGCAGCGCCTTGTCATACATATCCTGCAACATCTGCTTCTGTTCGGCCTTATGGTATTGCCAGAATCCGAACTTGATGAACAGCGGGATGCAAATCAGCATGGCTACGGTTCCGGCCAGTGTTGGTCGAAAACGGTAATCGGCTAATCGAAATTGCAAATAACTCATGTGCGCAGCATAATCATTTGGTACTTAACGGGAAACCTCTCATGCTCATCAAACTCGCTATCGTTTTCGTTCTGATCCTGATTATCGGCAGCCTGTTCTCGGCACTTTTCTTTCTGGCAAAGGACAAGGGCGCCAGTGAGAGAACCGCCAAGGCACTGACCGTGCGCGTTACGCTTTCCATCCTGCTGTTCCTTGGCCTCATGCTCGCTTATGCCACAGGCCTGATCGGCCATTCCTGATTCAATATTTTCAGAAAAAAGGGCGATGCGCTCGCATCGCCCCCTTTTCAAGCTCCCCAGCTTATAACCAGTAGACAAAAACAAACAGACCGAGCCATACCACGTCGACAAAGTGCCAGTACCAGGCCACGCCTTCAAAACCGAAGTGGCGTTCCGGCGTAAAGTGGCCTTTCATGCAACGTAACAGGATTACAATCAGCATGATGGTGCCTAGCGTCACGTGGAAGCCATGGAAGCCGGTCAACATGAAGAAGGTGCTGCCATAGACACCAGCTCCCAGGGTCAGGCCCAACTCACTGTATGCGTGGTAATACTCATAGGCCTGGCACAACAGGAAGGCGATACCGAGCGCCACGGTGAGAAACATGCCGAGCACCAGTTGCTTGCGGTTGTTCTTGACCAGACCCCAGTGCGCCCAGGTGATGGTAGCGCCGGATGTCAACAGGATCAGCGTATTGATCGCCGGCAAACCCCAGGCGCCCATCGGGCTGAAATCAGGGTTCGGCGCATAGCTTTCCAAAGTGCCGGCTGAGCGGATCACGTCACCGCCTGGCCCGAGGGATGGCCAGGCCGCAGTAAAGTCCTTGTACATGGTGAAGTCGGGATCGTAGCCCGCCAGTTCCGGCACCGAAATCACCCGTGTGTAGAACAGCGCGCCAAAGAAGGCAGCGAAGAAGGCGACTTCCGAGCAGATGAAAACGATCATGCCCCAGCGGAATGACTTGTCTTCCCAATGTTTGTAAGCGCCGCTCTCGCTTTCCGCTATGACTTTCCCCATCCAGCGGAAGGTCATGAGAATGATCAGCACAGCACCAGCTATCATCATCCAACTGCCCGCACCGTAATTGTTCATGCTGAAAATGAAACCGGCCGCCAGCGTGAATATCCCCAACGACATGAATACCGGGTAGAGACTCGGGTTAGGGACAAAATAATGATTCTCAGAATGTGTAGCCATGCATGAGCTCCCGTACTTTATTTATCTGACTTTTATATTTGCGCAACCTAAAAGGCGGCGGGTTCTCCCTGCTCGGCCTTCTTCACTGCACTGAAAAAGGCATAAGACAGAGTAATCGCTTCCACTTTTTCCGGCAGATCCGGGCTGACATAGAAGCGCAAAGGCATCAGCTTGGTCTCTCCCGGTTGCAGTTCCTGCCGGACAAAACAGAAACACTCGATCTTCTTCAGATAGTTGTTGGCCGAACCCGGACTGACACTGGGCACAGCCTGACCAGCCACTACCTGATTGGTCATGTTTCTGGCCTCGAACAGCACGGTTTCGATTTTTCCCGGACGCACCATGATGCTGTTTTGTTGCGGGTGAAAATTCCAGGACAATCCGGGCATCACGTTGCTGGTGAACTCGATCTTGACCCATCGATTCTCATCGACCACAGCCACTGATTGCGCAGCTGTGTTTTGCGTTTTGCCGTTCAATCCAGTCACCGTGCAAAACACGTCATAGAGCGGCACCAGAGAAACTGCGAACAGAATGGAGCCGCCGACCAGCCAGAGCAGTTTCAGCCCCAGCCGGCGATTGGCTTGCTGCCTTTCCTCAATGCGCGTTAACGTTGCCATACCATGTAGTACATCGACCCCAGGTAAACTATCAGTGCCAGCAAAGCGAACAGCAACCCCAGTTTAATGCTACGTTTGCGTCTTTCCTTGTTCTGATCTTTCATGATGCTTTCTTTATCTCATCGCTCGCGGCTCGCAAAATCGCGCACCGCGATGCTGGTTTACTTGATGACGGGTTGCACGGTAAAACTGTGATACGGCGGCGGTGACGGCAGTGTCCACTCCAGCCCATCCGAACCTTCCCAGACCCTGTCCGTGGCTTTCTTGCCGCCTCGTGCACAGCTGACAATGTTGTAGATAAACAGCAACTGAGACAGGCCCAGCACCAGCGCAGCCACCGTTGAAACCGCATTGAAGTCGGCAAACTGCAGTGCATAGTCCGGGATGCGGCGCGGCATACCGGCCAGACCCAGGAAGAACTGCGGGATAAAGGTCAGGTTGAACGAAATCGCGGTCAGCCAGAAATGCAGCTTGCCCAGATTCTCGTTGTACATATGACCCGTAATCTTCGGCAGCCAGTAGTAGACGCCGGCCATGATACCCATGATGCCGCCGGCAAACAGCGTGTAGTGGAAGTGCGCGACAACGAAGTAGGTATGGTGATATTGCGCATCCGCCGCCACATCCGCCAGCACCAAACCGGTCAGACCGCCGATACCGAACAGGATGATCCAGCCGACTGCAAACAGCATGGGCGTCTCAAACGTCATGGAACCGCGCCACATGGTAGCGATCCAGCAGAAGAACAGCACGGCCAGCGGTACGGAAATCGCCATGGTGCTGAACATGAAATAGATCAGTGCCGGCACCGGCATACCCACGGTGAAGAAATGGTGCGCCCAGACCACCACTGACAGAATACCGATACCCCAGAACGAATAGACCTGAGCCTTGTAGCCATACATCGGCTTGCGGGCAAAGGTCTGCAGAATCTGCGGCATGAAACCCCAGACCGGCAGCAGCAGGATGTAGACCTCGGGATGGCCGAAGAACCAGAACAGATGCTGGAACAGGATGGGGTCACCGCCACCGGCCGCATTGAAGAAGTGCGTACCAAAATGGCGGTCGGTCAGCAGCATGGTCACTGCGCCGGCCAGTACCGGGATCGTCGCGATCAGCAGGAAAGCGGTAATCAGCCAGCCCCAGGCGAACATCGGCATCTTCATCAAGGTCATGCCGGGAGCGCGCATGTTGAAGATGGTGACGATGACATTGATCGAGCCCATGACCGAGGAAATACCCAGAATATGCACGGCAAAGATGGCGAAATCGACGCCGATGCCGCCCTGGACCGAGAGTGGAGCATAGAAGGTCCAGCCGGTAGCGATAGCGCCATCACCGATACCGAACAAAGCCAGTGTAAACGGCAGTGTCAGCAGAATAGCGGCTGGCGGCAGCAGCCAGAAACCCCAGTTGTTAAGACGCGGCAACGCCATATCAGGCGCCCCAAGCTGCAGGGGCAGCATCCAGTTGGCAAAACCGGTCGCCGCCGGCATCAGGGCCGCAAAAATCATCACCAGCGCATGCACACCAATCAGCTGGTTATAGAAATCGGGTTGCATCAGCTGCATGCCCGGCTGGAAGAGTTCAACCCGTACCGCCAGGATCATAAGACCGCCCACCATGAACATGATGAGCGAAAAAATCAGGTACATGGTCCCGATATCCTTATGGTTGGTCGTCGTCAGCCAACGCAGGATGCCGGTCGGGTGGTCATGGTGCTCGTCATGGCCCGCAGTGCTTGCATAACTCATTGCTCTCTCCTTAACCCCAAAACTTTATTCGGTTTTTAACGTAATGCCTTGACCTGTGCCGGCTGCAACACATCGCCGACAGCGTTACCCAACGCATTGCGTTCGTAGGTCACTACAGCGGCAATGTCGATATCGTTGAGCGTCGCTTTCCAGCCGGGCATGATGTTCTTGCCGTTCCAGACACGGTCAAGATGGCTGTCAACCAGCAGTTTGCCATCCGCATCGAGGTTGGGACCTGCAACGATCGCACTACCGGTCAAAGCCGGGAAGGCCGGCGGCATCCCCTGACCATTGGCCTGGTGGCAGACGGCACAGTTTTTCTCGTAAACACCCTTGCCATGTGCGACCAGATCTTCCATGGTCCACTCCTTGTCAGCGCCTGCTGTCGCGGCCTCCATCTCGCCTTTCCTGGCAACGACCCAGGCCTTGAATTCTTCCTCTGGCACGGCGTCAACGACGATAGGCATGAAACCATGACCCTTGCCGCAGAGTTCCTTGCATTGCCCACGATAGGTCCCGGGCTTTTCGACCTGGATCCATGTCTCGCGCAGGAAACCGGGGATGGCGTCACGGGCGGAACCGAAGGCCGGCACCCACCAGGTATGAATGACGTCGTTCGCAGTGATCAGGATGCGCACCTTCTTGTCGACCGGCACGACGAAATGGTTGTCCACCTCCAGCAGATAGTTCTCGCCTTTTTCCTCCTGGTTGTAGATCTGTTCCTGCGGCGTCGTCAGGTTACTGACGAACTTGATGCCTTTGGCCTCGCCGTCCATATACTCGTAATGCCAGCGCCATTGCGAACCGGTGACTTTCACCACCATATCCGCGCCCTGTTTGGTGTCTTCCATCAACTGGATACTGTGAACCGCGGGGATACCCATGAGAATGAAGTCGATATAGAGCAGGATGGCGAACGGCACCAGCGTCCAGGCGATCTGCGACCTGGTGGTCGGCCCGGTGAAAGTGGCTGCCTGATATCCGCGACTCTTGCGGTGCTTGAAGATGGAATAAATCATGATAGCCAGCACCACGATGAACATCACAAAAATCACCAGCATGAATTGATTGTGAATCTGGAAAATATCCCTCGCGACAGGCGTGACCGGCTCCGGCAAGTTCCACTTGGCATCCTGCGCAATTACTGCGTATGAATTGAGCCCCAGGATGAAGAACAAGCCCATTTTTCTTATCAACTGCATCACCATACCCACTCCCAAATCAGGTTTTAAGTAATAACACCGACACGTTTTTTTAGTTGTTCAGCCAGCAGCAGACGCTGGCCGTCATTCATGAAATAACGGCCAAATTCCACTTCCTTGCCATGCGACCGGAGAAACAGCGAATGGTCGCCACAGGGCAACTCCTTGACTAGAACATCTGCCCAGTAACGGTTAAAAACCGTGCGGCTATCATGTTTATAGTCGTGTTTTTCTATTGTGAGACTGTCACCTTCGACCGTAATGCTTTCGTAATCCCCTGCATGGCAGTGGATGTAATAAAAAGCATAAGCAATCGCGAGAACTTCCAGACCGGCGAACGGCAGAACCAGCCATGCACCTGCAAATGAAAAACCAAGACCGACGAGTAGAGAGAATGCAGCGGTGATAGCGACGACAACCATCATGCCCCTTGGTGACAAGGCGCAATGCGGCCGTACAATGACTTTGTAATCTGTAACAGGTACTGCCACTGCCGTCCTCCTCCACTGTAACCGCCTCTTGAAGGGCGGTTTTTATAAGGAACTGCAACAACAAATAAACCACGTACAACGAATTACAAACTGAACAACAAGGTGCGACATTTCGTCACACTTTGTTACGATTTGGAAATTAACACAATCGTCCGGCTTGCACAAGCAAGTTGCCTGCATGGCAAAACAACCAGGGAGCCAAACAAAACTCATCACTAAAAGCGTAGAAACGGAGGCGCAGAAGTAATGGCCAATCGGGATCAGATGCGACTCCGCTCAGGGTTTTCTGTTATCGAAACCCTTGCCGCCTGAAGAATTCGAGAAACTGCTGAAGAAGATGTCAGGTGAAGCCTGACTGCTGAAAGATGCTAAAAGATAAAATGGACTATTGCTTTATAATGCTGGTGCCGGGAGGGGGACTCGAACCCCCACACCTCGCGGCGGCGGATTTTGAGTCCGCTGCGTCTACCAATTCCGCCATCCCGGCACGGGAGGCGGTATTATACAAGCAGTCAGGACTATGCGCACTACCGATTTCGATTTTTATCTCCCTGATGAACTCATCGCCCAGTTCCCCGCTGCAGAACGCAGCGCCAGCAGATTGCTCAGGCTGGATGGCAAATCCGGCCAGCTGAGCGACGACTGGTTCCGCAACCTGCCGGAGTTTCTCGGGCCTGACGATCTGCTCATCCTCAACGACACCCGCGTCATCAAGGCCAGACTCAACGGCGAAAAAGCCAGTGGTGGCAAGATCGAGGTCATGGTCGAGCGTGTCATCGACAACCAGCGAATGCTGGCCCAGATTCGCGCCTCGCGTTCACCGAAATCCGGCAGCCTGCTGAGAATCGCCGATGCCTTCGATGCAAAAGTCATCGAGCGGCAGGACGACCTCTTTCTGCTGGAGATATTAAACCCGACACCGGCCATCGAACTGATCGACCGGTATGGTAGCCTGCCGCTACCGCCCTATATCAGCCACACTGCAGACAAACAAGATGAAGAACGCTACCAGACCGTGTTCGCACGCGAACCGGGCGCAGTGGCGGCACCGACCGCTGGCCTGCATTTCGATGACACCATGATGGAAAGGCTGAAAGTGTCCGGCATTGCCATCGCCTACGTCACCCTGCATGTTGGTGCCGGCACCTTCCAGCCGGTGCGGGTGGACAATATCCACGAACACAAAATGCATAGCGAGCTCTATTCGGTACCGCAGGCCACGGTGGATGCCATCCGTCTGGCGCAGGCCAAAGGCGGCAAAGTCACTGCGGTCGGCACCACCGTACTGCGAGCGCTGGAAAGCGCAGCGCGCAATGGCGAACTGCAGGGCGGCTCTGGCGAAACCGGCATCTTTATAACACCCGGTTACCGCTTCCAGGTGGTGGAACGTCTGCTGACCAATTTCCACTTGCCGAAGAGCACGCTGCTGATGCTGGTCTCCGCCTTTGCCGGCACTGACCATATCAAACAGGCTTATCAGCATGCGATAGAAACAAAATACCGCTTTTTCAGTTATGGTGATGCCATGCTGATCGAACGTGCCTGATGACGGGATGAACTCTTTGCCTGTTGATACACTCCACACCCATGAACATATTGCATACATTCACCAAGGTTAACGCTATGTCACTTTTCAAATGCACTGTCGTCATTGCCGCCACTTCCGGCTTCGGATTACTTGCACCACTGACACAAGCAGAGGTACTGGCCGAGGCCGTACCCGAGGTCAAGATTCCGCTGGCAAAAAAACCGACCTCACGGCCGATGACCGTGGCCTATGTGCCCTATCTCAAACAGTATTTCATCGCCGATGGCGGCTTGGCCGCACCACCGGGTGACCCGATGGGCAACATGTCGCGATCCGAAGTACATATCTATGATGACAGCGGGAAATATCTGTCCTCGGCCAAACCGGGGCTGGACAACCGCTCCATCTACTACAACACCAACACCCATCAGCTGGAATCGGTGACCTACAACATCTCCAGCGAAGCTGGCTTTGGCCCCAACACCGGTATTTTCAGCCTGCTATTGAATGAGGACGGCACACTGAAAAACGACGCCAAGGAGATTACCGGGCACAACCCGGCCTTCGGCAGCCCGGCCACCATCCCCAGCTATGATGCCGATCGCAACATCTATTATGCAAAGCAGGAGCGCAGCAATCTGGTGCGCATCGTGGAATCACCCAAGCGCGAAGTAGTAGGCGAAATCAAGCTGGATCTGGATGCCGCAGGGGCCAGGTTCGATGAGATCAGCCACTATTTTGTGGCCTATACCGGCATCAAGGGAGAAGAGCTGGCACTGCTGGATATCGATCACAAGGCCGTGCTACTGTTCAACCTGGATGGCAAGTTCATCGCCAGAAGCGCATTGCCATCAACGCTCAAACTGCGCTCGCAGAACCATATCAACGGCACTGGCTACAGCAACGGGCTGTTCTTTGTTTATGCCGAGAGCGAAGGTGAATTCGGCACCTATTACGGCTTCAAGATCCAGAAATAACCGAGGCCTGAAATTGAAAAAGGCGATGCATGCATCGCCTTTTTTATTGCCCTCAAGCAGACTAATTGCCGGCGAGTTTCTTGCCGGCCACTTCAGAAACCCAGCCCAGGATTGCACCTACCACCATGGAAACCGGGATCATCACGTCGGCCATATCTACGACACCGCCATCACCGGCCGCACCGGCGACATCCACACCAACCCAGGTCGCTGCACCGAGGAAAGCGCCCGGAATAAAGGACAGCAAGGAGATTTTGGATTGCACACAGAAAATAAAGGCCACCACACCAAAGACCAGTGACAGTGTCAGAACATCGCCTCCCATCATCGCCGTGACATAGAGCGCCACTGCAGCCCAGAAATTACCCGCAAGATTTGAAGCAATTGATTTTTGCAGACCATCCATCCCGCCACCTGCTGCATAGAACGTGGCCCAGGCCACGATACCTGCCCAGACGATGAGACCCAGTTCAGGCATGCTGACGGAGACATATACCCAAGCGGCAATGAGCACGCCAATACTGATACCTAACGCGACGACTAAATCCATTGTGATTCCTCCCTAAGAATGGTTATCGAACTGCATTAAAGTCAACAGCAGCGGGTCGATGCAGGAAAGCTGGTAGATCTTGATGTCTAGCACAGGCATACTGCATCACGTCCGCTAAACGGATACTAGTCGGAATATTTTAAAATGTAAAACTTTTGCACCAAAAAAGTGCGAAGAATCAGATGCCGAGTGTGGGAGAAGGCTCGTAATGCCAGTGTTTGCGCCAAGCACCAAGCACAAGGTTGGGATATTGCGGCTTCCCGAGGCTGCCGTTATAGCGGCCGAGCGCTCGATAAAGATCGCCTTTTTCGATATCGATGTAGTGCCGCAGGATGGTACAGCCGTAGCGCAGATTGAGTCTGAGGTGGAACAGATTGTGATCCGGTGTGCCTATGGTGCGCACCCAGAATGGCATGACCTGCATAAAGCCGCGAGCACCAACCGAGGAAACGGCGTATTTCTTGAAGCCGCTTTCGACCTGGATCAGACCCAACACCATCTGCGGGTCCAACCCGGCACGCGAAGCCTCGTAATGCACGGTGCGCAGAAAATCCTCGCGCATCTGCTTGTCCGGCATGCGCTTCTGCAGGCGCTTGGACATCTCGTTGAGCCAGTGCAGGCCTTCCGACTCCGTCGCAAACACCAGTCGCGGTGCCGCGCTATCGCTGATGGACTTTTGCATCTGCGCCTTGACGCTGTTGGACAAAGGCTCCTCGCGCTGATTGCCTGCATGGGCCGTCAGCGACAACAGAAACAGCAGTGATGCAATCCAGTATCTCAAGTATTCAATCCGAGTTGCAGTTTGATCAATTCGACCACCTGACTGAGAGGCACGTTCTTCGCCTCCGCATCGGTACGTGCCTGATATTCTACCTCTTGCATCTTCAAACCGCGATCCCCGATGACGATGCGGTGCGGGATGCCGATCAGCTCGAGATCGGCGAACATGACGCCAGGACGTTCGCCGCGATCGTCCAGCAGAACATCGACGCCCGCCGCCTTGAGTTGTTCGTAAAGATCGAGCGCCGCATTCTTCACTGCCTCGCTGCGGTCCATGCCGATTGGCGCGATCGCCACCTCGAAAGGCGCCATCGCGGCCGGAAATATGATACCGCGTTCATCATACCCCTGTTCGATGGCGGCACCGACGATGCGTGACACGCCGATACCGTAGCAGCCCATCTCCATGATCTTGGTCACGCCGTTCTCGTCGAGATAAGTAGCTTCCATTGCCTCCGCATACTTGGTACGCAGCTGGAAGATGTGGCCGACTTCGATACCGCGGCACAATGCCAGTGCGCCCTTGCCGTCCGGCGAAGCATCGCCTGCGACGACGTTACGGATATCGGCCACCAATTCCGGCTCCGGCAGGTCACGGCCGAAATTGACGCCAGCCAGGTGATACTTGGGTTTGTTGGCGCCGCAGACGAAATCGCTCATGACGGCGACGCTGCGGTCGGCAATGAGCTTGACGCCGCTGGCGACATCGACCGGCCCGATGAAGCCGGGCGGGCAATTCAGGTTGGCACGTATATCTTCTTCAGTGGCGAAACGGAAATCGGCCAGACCTTGCAACTTGCCGACCTTGATCTCGTTCAGGCTGTGGTCGCCGCGCAGCAGCAGCAAATGAAACTGCCCGCCGGCCATCAGCGCGATCGCCTTGACCGTGCGCTGCAGCGGGATACCGAGCAGTGCGGCAACATCCTCGCAGGTAGTCTGTTTCGGCGTTTCCACCTCACGCATGGTTTCCTGTGCCGGCTGACGGGTCGCAGCCGGAGCCAGCGCCTCCGCCAGTTCGACGTTGGCGGCAAAATCTGAATCCTCGCAATAAGCCAATGCATCCTCGCCGGAATCCGCCAGCACATGGAACTCATGCGAGCCTTCGCCGCCGATGGCGCCGGTATCGGCACGCACGGCACGGAACTGCAGGCCTAGGTGATTGAAGATGTTGCTGTAGGTCTGGTACATCAGCGCGTAAGTCTGCTCCAGCGAATCGAAGCTGGTGTGGAAGGAATAGGCATCCTTCATGACGAATTCACGCGCACGCATGACGCCGAAACGCGGGCGGATCTCGTCGCGGAACTTGGTCTGGATCTGGTAGAAGTTAAGCGGCAACTGCTTGTAGGAACGGATCTCCTTGCGCGCGATGTCGGTGATGACTTCCTCGTGCGTCGGCCCGAAGCAGAAATCGCGCTCGTGCCTGTCCTTGATCTTCAGCATCTGCGGGCCGAACACAGCCCAGCGGCCGGTCTCTTCCCATAGTTCCTTCGGCTGCACGGCCGGCATCAGCAATTCAAGGGCACCCGCTTTGTTCATTTCTTCGCGCACGACGGCCTCGACCTTGCGCAGCACGCGCAAACCAAGCGGCATCCAACTGTAGAGTCCGGAGCCCAGACGCTTGATCAAACCGGCGCGCAACATCAGTTGATGACTGATGAGTTCGGCCTCGTTCGGGGCTTCTTTTTGAGTGGCGATAAAAAATTGGGATGCGCGCATGGAAATTCTTTGCAGGTGTTGAATCAAGGAGCGGATTTTACAGGGAAATACGCCCGAAGTCAGTCCGGCCTGCTGAAAACCGGCAGGTTCAGCGCACCCGGCTGTCGTCTGGCTTCCAGCCGGTTTTCCAGACATCGAACGGAATGATGACAGCGGGATGGCCATTGTCATAAAACCAGGCATCGACCGCATAGCGTTGGCGGCTTTCGATCTCGCGGATGACGGCAGTGGTATGCGGCCAGCCTTTCAAGAAGAAACCGCGCCGCGCGATATCCATGATCTCGTGGAATTGCAGCAGTCCCTGCTGCTGCATGAGCTTGAGGTAGTTGGTGGTGTTAATGGCCTCGTCGTTGCAGTCCATCTGTCCGGCATGGGCGCTGTAGCCGAAGGTGCCGCCACGGTCGGCATCGGTACCGGTCTTGGCGCCGACCACGCGCTCAAAGCCGGCCAGTATTTCCGCAATACAGGCGCGCTCGGCTTCGGCATGCGCTGGCTCCGGTTGGCAGGCGTGCTGCAGTTGTTGCCATTCCTCTTGGTCAATGCCGGTCGTCGTCACCCGCGCGCAACCGCCGCCATGACAGATGGCAATCTCGGAAAGTGCCGGTGTTTGTTGCAATACGCGGTTCATGGCCTCGACATCGGCATGGGCAGGCAAGGCCGCCATGCACAAGGACACCAGTGACAAGCTAAATAAGGATAGGTTGATTCGGCAATTCGTTTTCATTGTTCTGATTTGCGGGGAAATGCTGCTGCAACAATTGCGAAATGCGTTCCACCCCATACAACACACCCGCTTCAAACTGACCCTCGGAAAATTTTTGCTCCATGTCATGGCAAATCTGTTCCCAAATCTCGGCCGGCACGCGCTGGTTGATACCGCGGTCGGCGACGATCTCGACATCATGATCGGCCATCAGCAGATAAATCAACACGCCGTTGTTCTGCTCAGTATCCCATGCATGCAGGTCAGAAAAAACCTCCAATGCACGCGCCCTCGGCGACAGGCCCGTCAGCACATGATACGGATGCAGACCGGCCTCGACGACGAAGCAAATCTGTCCGGAATGCGAGCGTTCACTATGCTCGATCGCCTTTTCGATATTGGACATGGCGCTGGTGCTGAAATGGCTCCGCACCAGCCACGGACCGCTGAAAAGATGCACGAAGAAACGCCTGATGCTGACTATCATGTCCTGCTCCTCACCATCTGCCGGACGCACCGCCGCCGCCAAAACCACCGCCGCCACCGGAGAATCCTCCACCTCCACCTCCGCCGAAGCCGCCGCCCATGCCGCCGCGCGTTCCACCCATGCCACCGACACCACTCATGCCGCCGCTCAGCGTCATTACAAAGGCAAGGATACCGAGAATCAGGGCAAACAGCAGGCCGCCTCCCAGCAACCAGACGACGATGCCAATCAGACCACCACTGATACTGCCGCCAAGAAAGCGGCCGAAAACAGCGCGCAGAATGCCGCCGACGGCAATTGCGCCGAACAGCAGCAAGGGCAGCATGTCGCCGATCGAGGATGCCTGTTTTTGCTTGACCGGCGGCGGCAAAGGCTCGCCGGCCACCAGCGCCGCCAGTTGTGTCACTGCGGCATCAAGACCTCCGTAAAAATCGCCTTGGCGGAAATACGGCGTCATGATCTCGGCGATAACGCGCTTGGCTATCGCGTCCGGAATCACGCCCTCCAGACCATAACCGACTTCGATGCGCATGGTTCTGTCATCCATTGCCAGCAGAATCAGCAAACCGTCATCGACACCCTTGCGGCCAAGTTTCCAGTTCTCCGCCACGCGGATGGAATACTGCTCGATGGTTTCCGGCTGCGTAGTTGCCACGATCAGCACGGCGATCTGGCTGCCTTTCTCCTGCTCCAGAGCGGCAAGACGCGACTCCAGCGCCGCCTGTTGTCCGGCCTGCAGCACGCCGGCCTGATCGGTGATGCGTGCCGTGAGTGGCGGCACTGCAACCTCTGCCGCGCTAACGAGCGGCAGAAGCAGCAAACAGACAGCCAGCAGCAGGCGAATGGATAAAACAGGCATGCTCAGTCGAAGCTGACTGCAGGCGGCTGGGCAATGGCCTGCTCGTTTTCCACGCTGAAATTAGGCTTGGTCTTCATGCCGAACACCATGGCCGTCAGATTGCTGGGGAATGAGCGCACCGTGACGTTGTATTCCTGCACCGCCTGAATGTAGCGGTTACGAGCAACGGTGATGCGGTTCTCGGTGCCTTCAAGCTGTGCCTGCAGGTCACGGAACAGGCCGTCGGCTTTGAGTTGCGGGTAGTTCTCGGCAACCACCAGCAGCCGCGAGATGGCCGATGTCAGCTCACCCTGCGCTGCCTGGAATCTGGCAAAAGCCTGTTCATCGTTGAGTAGTTCCGGTGTCGCCTGGATACCGCCGACACGGGCGCGGGCGTTGGTGACGTTTTCCAGCACCTCCTGCTCGTGCGCGGCATAGCCCTTGACCACATTGACCAGATTCGGCACCAGATCAGCACGACGCTGGTACTGGTTAAGCACTTCGGACCAGGCCGCATTGATCTGCTCGTCGGTCGCCTGCAGTTTGTTATAGCCGCAGCCGGACAGGCCAAGCGCCGCCAGCATCAGTAATGCAGTAAACACTTTACGCATGATGAAACCTCCTCAAAAATAACAAATCCGATATAGCGGAAAGATGATGCTGTACTGCCTGTGTTTCAAGTCCGTATTTCAAGGCCCATGTTTCAAATACAGCACATCAAACCCATGTATCAAGCTTGAGTAGCGGCCTGCAGCTCCTGCATGGTACGACGTGCAAAGCACAAATCTTCCCAAGCCTTGGCCTTGTCGGCGAGATTACGCAGCAGATAGGCAGGGTGGTAAGTCACGATAACCGGCACGCCGTTGTAGCTGTGCAATCTGCCGCGCAGTTCTGCCACCGCAGCGTCGGTCTGCAACAGCGTCTGCGAGGCAACCCGGCCCAGCGCCAGAATCAGTTTTGGCTGCATCAACGCCACCTGCCGTTCAAGAAACAGTTCGCACTGCACGATTTCCTTACGATGCGGATCACGGTTTTCCGGCGGCCGGCATTTCATGATATTGGCGATATAGGTATTCTGCCCGCGCTTGAGCTTGATGGCAGCCAGCATGTTATCCAGCAATTTGCCGGCCTGGCCGACGAAAGGCTCGCCCTTGCGATCCTCTTCCACGCCCGGCGCCTCACCGACGAACAGCCATTCAGCTTGCGGATCGCCCACGCCGAACACGGTCTGGGTACGGGTCGCCGACAATTCACAAGCGACACAGCTTTGCACGCAAGCCTGCAAAGCCGGCCAGTCCAGATGCCGGATCTGCTCCTGCCGGTTTTCTGCAAAGACTGCCGGCTCAGCTTTTACTTCGGCTGCAACTTCGATCGCTTCAGGCACTGGCGCTTCTTCTGCTTTTTGCCGCAGCACCGGTTCTAGCGCTGGTCTTGCCTCCTCGCTGACAGGCACAGGTGCCTCGGGGACGGCTGCCTCCCTGCCGGGTGCTGGTAGCTCACGCAGTTTCCAGACCGGCAACAACTCCAGCTCACGCAGCATGTCATCACGATTCAGGCTCATGGTGTCATCCCATTCATAGCGAGGCTCCCATCAGCATGGCATCTTCGCGGCCATTCTCGCCCGGATAGTAGCGCGGGCGGATGGCCATTTCATTGAAGCCTTTTTTCTCATAGAGGCTGATCGCCACCTTATTGGACACACGCACTTCCAGAAACATGTTGAGCGCACCGTGCTCACGCGCCTTGTCCATGATGAATGCCAGCAGCATGTCGCCATAACCCTGTCCCTGCGCATGTCGGGCCACGCTGATATTGAGCAGGTGCGCCTCATCCAGCACCAGCATCATGACCACATAGCCCGCCATCCGGCCGTCCTGTTCAAACACCCAGCAGCTGTAGCCGGTATTGAGCGAATCCTTGAAATTGCCCAGCGACCAGGGGAAAGGGTAGATAGTCGGCTCGATGCGCATGACCGCATTGAGGTCTTCCATCTGCATCGGCCTCAACTGCACATCAGGTTTCAGCACGGCATTCATAGTTTCTGCCCGGCTTCGCGTTCATGCGTCTTCAGTGCAACGCGGTTGCGGATATAGACCGGTGCCGCTTCTGACGCCGGCAAGCCCTGTCCGGCCGCCAACTGCGGCTCAGCCAGCGCCAGCATGGCGCGCGCTTCAGGATACTGTTCCGGCATGGTCTCTCTCACCTGTGCACCGTAGCAGCCATGCAGTTCTTCGCTGTAGCCCGCCCAACCGTTGCCGACGCCAACCCAGTCACGACCGTCAATCGCCGGCAGCTGGGTCGGTTTGTAAAGCCCGGGCTCCATAACGGTATGCCAACCGGCACCAGCCCGCACAAAGACCGCATGATAGACCTCGCCCATGCGCGCATCGAGGCAGGCGATCACGCGTGAGTGACCGCTCGCTTCCGCCAGCGCCATCAAGGTACTGACACCAAGCACCGGCAGACCGGCACCGAATGCCAGCCCCTGCGCCACGCCACAGGCGATACGCAGACCGGTGAATGAACCGGGGCCGGCGCCATAAACGATGGCATGCAAATCCTGCATGTCGACCTGCGCCTCATCCAGCAATTCGCGCACGGTCGGCAATATCTGCTGCGAATGGCTTTGCCCGGCATGAGAATGGCGCGCAAAGACACGCCCCTGGTATTGGAGCGCGAGTGAGAGAAATTCGGTAGAAGTATCGAGTGCGAGGATATTCATCAAGGCAGCTTAATGGATCAAGCCGCTATTTTGCCATACCGATGCTGATACAAGTATTCGACTTGCATTCTTGAACAGGCAAGCCTGGATCGTCAGGTACGCCTGAAAGCAATCACGTGATCGATCTCCAGGCGAATGCCGATCTTTTCGCCCAGTTTGTGATTGTGGTGCGATGGCACCAGCGAAAGCACTTGCTGGCCGGATTCCAGCCTCAGCGTATACAAAATATCAGCGCCCTGAAATGCTTTATGCATGATGGTTGCCTGTAATTTGCTCGCATCATCGTGCACGATATCGTCCGGCCGCAACAGGATATCGACTGTCTGGCCGACCCCGACAGTATCCGGCAATTCACCATACAAACCGCCAAGGTCTGTCATCACCCGGCCGCGCTCTATAACTTCACCGCTCAATAGCACACCCTTGCCGACAAAATCGGCAACGAAGCGGCTGTTAGGCTTGTGATACAGGTTATAGGCAGTGTCCCACTGCTGAATCATGCCCTGATGCATGACACCGATCTCGTCCGCCATGGCGAACGCCTCGTGCTGGTCGTGCGTCACCAGAATTGCCGTCGCGTTCTGGCTTTTCAGCACTTCGCGGATTTCCTGCGACAGGCGTTCGCGCAGGTCGCTGTCCAGATTGGAAAACGGTTCGTCCAGCAACAACAGATCGGGGCTGGGCGCCAGCGCACGGGCCACGGCGACACGCTGCTGCTGGCCGCCGGAGAGCTCATGCGGATACTTGTTCGCGGCTGCTGCCAAGCCCACTACCTCCAGCAATTCCATTACACGCGGGCCGCGCTGCGGCTTTTCCATCTGGTGCAAGCCGAAAGCCACATTCTCGAATACCGTCAGATGCGGAAACAGCGCGTAATCCTGAAACACCATGCCGATACGGCGTTTTTCCGTCGGCAGGCTGAAATCAGGCGTAGCCACCGCTGCACCGTTGAGCCTGATTTCGCCCGCGCTCAGGCGCTCGAAACCGGCAATCAGCCGCAGCACTGTGGTTTTACCGCAGCCGGACGGGCCCAGCAGGCAGCCGATCTGTCCCTTCGCCAACTGCAACGAAAGATCCTGCACCACACGCAAATCGCCATAAGATTGACTGACGTTCCTGAGTTCCAGCAAAACGTTATTATTCATTCACATTACCGTGACGGCTTAAAAAGATAATCGGCAGCAACCCCACCAGCACCAGCGTCACCGCGGGCAATGCCGCCCGCTCCCACTCGCCTTCCGAGGTCATTTCAAAGATGCGCACCGCCAGCGTATCCCAGCCGAACGGGCGTGTCATCAGGGTGATCGGCATTTCCTTCATGACGTCGACGAACACCAGGATCAGCGCCGTCACCATGCCACCGCGCAATATCGGCGCATGCACCCGGCGCAGCATGGTCAGGCTGCTAACGCCCAGCGTGCGCGAAACATCGTCCAGACTGAGCGGCAGGCGCTGCATAGCGCTGTCCACCGGATTGAAACCGACCGCCATGAAGCGTGCCATATAGGCCACCAGCATGATCAGCAGACTGCCCTGCAACAGCATGCCGGCCTCGATCTTCATGATCGGCTGCAATAGCTGCAGCAAGGTACGGTCCAGCCAGGCAATGGCGACGAACACACCGACCGCCAGCACGGTACCTGGCAAGGCATACCCGATGGTCGCAATACGCACGCAGGTTCTGGTGAGGCTGTCGGTGTTGCGCCTTGCGGCGTAGGAAAGCAGCAAGGCGCCCGCCGCCGTAATGACGGCAGCGATACCGGCTAGCATCAAGGTATGTTGCAGAAAGCCCAGATAACGGCTGTCGAAGTCCTCGGCAAACACGCTGGCCGCCCAGATCAACAACTGCAGCAGCGGCACAATGAAGGCGATGCTGACCACAGTGACTGCAAACAGGGTTGCGCCCCAGGCAGCCATGCCTTTCAGCTTGATACGCCCGGTCTCCTGATACCGGCCAGCCTGGGTATAACGCATGCGGGAACGTGAAAGCTGCTCCAGTATCAGCAGCGCAAAGACGATGATGACCAACAGCGAAGCCAGCTGCGAGGCAGCATCCAGCGAGAACATGCCGAACCAGGTCTTGTAGATGGCCGTGGTGAAAGTATCGTAGTTGAACACGGAAACCGTGCCGAAATCGGCCAGCGTTTCCATCAGCGCCAGCATCAGGCCGCCGACGATCCAGGGCCTCGCCATGGGCAGCGCCACACGGAAAAAACCGCTGGTGCGTGAATGCCCCAGCGCCTGAGCTGCTTCCAGCGCACGCTTGCCTTGCGTGGCAAAGGCATTGCGCGCCAGCAGATAAACGTAAGGATAAAGCGCCAGGCTCATGACCAGAATCACGCCGCCGGTGGAACGGATGCGCGGAAACCAGTCGCTACTGCCGAAGACATCGCGTAGCCAGCCTTGCAGCGGGCCGGTGAAATCCAGCAGCCCGATAAAGACGAAGGCCGTAACATAAGCGGGAATGGCGATCGGCAGCAACAGCGCCCAACTCAGGATGCGCCGACCGGGAAACTGGCAGACCGCGGTCAGCCAGCCCAGGCTGACACCGAGCAGCAGCGTGCTGGCACCAACCCCGAGCACCAGCCACAGGGTATTGAGCAGCAAATCACCCAGCACATGCTCATAAAGATGTTGCCAGACTTCCTTCTCCGGATGAAAGAAGGAGGAGATCACCACCAGCACCGGGATCAATACCAGCGTGGCAAAAACGAGGGCAACAAGACGCCAGCGATCTCGCAGGAACGCAGAAGCAGCAAAAGCGCCCTTGAACGGCGCTTTTGTCATGTGATCGAGTTTAATGGTCTCCATTCAACTCATTTGTAACGGGCTCTGTCCATCAGCCTGACCGCCGCCGCCTGCAGTTCGCCGGCCTTGGCCACATTTATCAGGTTGTGCTTGAACTCACCCCAGCTCGCCACCACCGGGTCCGGCTTGTAGGCAGGGTTGGCGGGGTATTCCATGTTGAGGTCGGCGAACATGCGCTGGCCATTTTCGGAGGAGAACCATTCGAGCAACTGCACTGCGCCTTTTTCGTTCTTGCTGTGCTTGACCACACCGGCACCCGACACATTGACGTGCACGCCGCTGTTTTTCTGGTTAGGCCAGAACAGTGCCAGCGGCAGGTTCGGCTTTTTCTCGATCAAACGGCCATAGTAATAAGTATTGACGATACCGACATCACACTGGCCGGCCGCAATCGCCTCCATCAGCTTGGTGTCGTCCGGGAACACATCAGTCGCCAGATTGCTCACCCAGCCGTTAACGATTTTCTCGGTTTCCGCCTCACCCTTTTCCGCGATCATCATCGCCACCAGCGACTGATTGTAAACCTTCTTCGAAGTGCGCAGGCACAGCTTGCCCTTCCACTTCGGGTTGGCCAGATCTTCATAGGTAGTCAAGTCGGCGGGTTTCAGTTTCTTGGTGTTGTAGACAATGGTACGGGCGCGGATGGACAAACCGAACCACTGGTTATCCGGGTCTTTCAGGTGGGCAGGGATATTGGCATCCAGCACCTTGGACTGCACCGGCTTCAGCAAGCCGGCATTCGCAGCCTGCCAAAGATTACCGGCATCCACTGTCAGCAGCAGGTCGGCACGCGTGTTCGGGCCTTCGGCACGCAAGCGTTCCATCAGCGGGCCTTCCTTGTCGGTGATGAACTTGACCGGCACGCTGGTCTCCTTGGTGAAGGCATCGAACATCGGCTTGATCAGCTGCTCGGCGCGCGCCGAGTAGACCACGACGTCATCTGCGGCGTGCACGATGGAGATAGCGAACACACTCAACAGCAAGGTGGAAAGAATGCGAGAGAACATGGGGAATCCTGAACAGAAGTTTATAGATAAGTTAGGACTCATCTTATCAAGAATAATTCTTATTCGCAAGAAAAGAATGCCGTCACATCGGCCACATCGCGCGTCCGCCTGAACGGCGGCAAACTCTGCCAAACCCTTCTGCCATAAGGCTTACTGATTAGGCGCGGGTCGCAGATCATCAGTACGCCGCGGTCAGTTTCATCGCGAATCAAGCGACCTGCGCCCTGTTTCAGGGTGATGACGGCATAAGGCAGCTGATATTCCATGAAGGCGTTTTTGCCCTCGCTGTTCATCTTGTCGATACGCGCGGCCAGCACCGGGTCGTCAGGCGGCGCGAACGGCAGTTTGTCGATGATGACGGCAGACAAGGCCTCGCCGCGCACATCGACACCTTCCCAGAAACTTTGCGAACCGACCAGCACTGCATTTCCCAGTTTGCGGAAGCGCTCCAGCAACTCGGTGCGCGAGCTTTCACCCTGAATCAACAGCGGATATTCCATACCGTTGCTGGAGAAGGCATCCTTCAGCAGCGCATGCACCTCGCGCATCGCGCGCAAACTGGTGCACAAGACGAAAGCCCGCCCGCGGCTGGCCTGAATCACCGGCAGTGCGGCAGCGGCAACGGCCGCCGTGTAAGCGCCACTGTTCGGCTCCGGCATATCCTGCGGCACATAGAGCAAGGCCTGCTGATCATAATCAAAGGGGCTGCTCCAGTAGCCGGTGGTCGCCTGCTCCAACCCCATTTGTGCCAGGTAATGGCTGAAGTCGTTGCGTACCGCCAGCGTGGCGGAGGTAAAAATCCACGAGCGCGGCTGCGTGTTGAGCTGTTTGCCGAAACCTTCTGCTACCGAGAGCGGCGTCGCATGCAACTGCACGGATTGCGTGAACACTTCCACCCAACGCACCAGATTGGCGTTCTCCGCCGCGCGCCAGCGCTGCAACTGCTCAATCAGCGCCAGGCTACGCTCATAACAATTCTCCAGTGCCGGGTCACGTTCGGCTTGGGTTTCCAGCACCGCACTCAGCGCCTTCAGCTTTTCCTGCACGGTGTCGTAGGCACTTTCAAAGTTCTTCAAGGCCAGCGCCTTCTGCACCGGCATGCGCGCGCCTTCGTAAGCGAATATCAGGCGAAAGTCGCGCACCGCCTTTTCCAGTGCCGCGGTCGCCTCCGGCAACGCCAGGCAATCCTTGGCCGTGGTGATGAACTCGGCATGCGCATCGCGCGCCAGTTCCATCAACTGGCTGGTGGAAACATCCTCACCGAAAAACAGCCCGGCCACTTCCGGCAACTGGTGCGCCTCGTCGAAAATCACTGTATTGGCGGACGGCAGCAACTCGGCCACGCCCTCATCGCGCAGCATCACATCGGCAAAGAACAGATGATGGTTCACCACCACCACATCCGCCGCCAGCGCCCGCTTGCGCGCCTCCATGACAAAGCAATCCTTGTAGTAAGCGCATTCCTGGCCCATGCAGTTGTCGCGGGTGGAAGTCACCGACGGCCACACCGTCGCACTCTCCGGTACATCGGTCAGCTCCGCCTTATCGCCACTGCCGCTGTTCTCGGCAAACGCACGGATCTTCTGCACATAATTGGCATCCTCGCGCGAGACAAAACGCCCCTCGTTCACCGCCCGCTCCAGATGAAAATGGCAAACGTAATTGGCCCGCCCCTTCAGCATGGAAACCGTCACCGGCACCTTCAGCGCATCGCGCACGGCCGGCAAGTCGCGGTTAAAAAGCTGGTCCTGCAGCGTCTTGGTGCCGGTGGAAATAATCACCTTGCCACCGGAAAGCAGCGCCGGCACCAGATAGGCAAAAGTCTTGCCGGTGCCGGTACCTGCCTCGGCCACTAACTGCTTACCTTGCTTGATGGCCTCTTCGATGGCCTGCGCCATCTCCAGTTGCTGTCCACGCAGACGATAGCCGGGGATGGTTTCGGCGAGCGGACCTTCAGGGGAAAAAACGCGGGTGAGATCGGACATAGCCAGATTATAAAGGGTGAGGATGAATATGCTTAACGAATGCGAAAACAATCAAAAAAAGACATTGGCAAACCGATGAAAATGCGAAGTTAGTGACGCTTTGCCTGCTGATTCCTGATGAATGAACGACTTATGATTCTTTGAACGATACGAAGCACCTTGATAGTAACAGGTCAGAACATAGCCATTATGTTTGGTCTCATTCAGCATGCTTTTGCATACTTTCATTTTCTGGAGCCAGGTTTCCTTCTTGACGGATTAGTTTGGTATTTTTTGAAAGAAAAATACCAAACCCAAATCAGTAAACACTTAAGTCTTTATGTTGCAGAATTTTTCTCTAAATTCCAAAATCCCAACCCATCCATCAAGTGCGGAGTGCTAAACCATAAAGGCCTTCACCAACCCAACGATGCTGCTAAAGCAGCGAGAGGGCTCGAAAACCTGTCCATTAATTCTTTCCTTAGGTTTATAGTTAATAGCACTAGTGTCCGGTTAAGAATCGAATAGATTCAATTGGTTGCATGCTTCGGTGTAGTCTGGACTGTAGCCGATGCCCTGCAAGGCTTGCTGGATGGGCATCTTCTCGAACAAGGTGACTGACAGAAT
>Ga0208244_100366_pt1 | contig 48588 bp, 42 predicted proteins | sample SubbioCR12Aug_5A_FD_184828 | JGI IMG/M metagenome (GOLD analysis project Ga0208244, IMG submission 184828) | Serpentinite rock and fluid subsurface biosphere microbial communities from McLaughlin Reserve, California, USA - CR12Aug_5A (SPAdes) | ecosystem: Environmental > Terrestrial > Deep... | reverse complement strand
CCTTATCTTCCCCTAACGTGAATCTCAGCGAACCGAGATAATCGTAAACTTTGAAATGCTTTTTCCATACCCCATTCTTAAATTTATACGTTATTTTAGGTGACATACTATTGCCAAAAACATTGTATGCATGAACTAATTTGGCTCTAATCCCGGAGGGTATTTCCGTGTTGCTTTGATATAAAGTGTATCGGGTGCAATGTCAAGCCCGTTTGACCAAGTTATTGTGTTGAGTTCATTGTCGAGTTTAAAGTTCCTAAAAAAATTTATATCCTTCAAACTTTCAAATAAACCCTTCTTATTTTTATATTCAGCGAAATCAACAATCCCTACTGAATTATCGGCAAAACGAAGTTCAATCTCATAATCTTTAACGTATTTGGCTTCAATTATATCATACATTCTAAATCTCCTAAAGTGCTTGAATTTTTAATAGTTCCTTTCCATGTTGAGAGTATTCCCAATTGAGCATAAGTTCGTCTTGATGCAATGCTGCCCATTCAACCACTAACCCTAAGGCTTTGGGTGGTAACGAACCGTTCATTACAGCCAAATCAGATATTCTTACAGATGCTTGAAACTCATTGTATTTAGCATGAAAATGTGGCGGATTATGATCATCAAAAAACATCATGATGACAATTCCATAAAACTTTGACACTATCGGCATCTCTCTCATTTCCTTATCCAACATACTAATTTATTGACACCAAAACGAATGTTTTATTTTGGATAAGGTGAAGGCGGCGCCTCTATCGAATTGAATCGTCCCGTCTCGTAGTCATACTTGCGAACGCCGTGGTCACTGAGCTTAGTCGAAGTGTGGTCTCCCAGATTGTTTGTTAAATTTATTCGCATATAGCATTTAATTCAGAGTTGTTTTTAATCAATATGTCACTCGTTATAATAAAAGTTGATTGAAAATTTAACAAGTTTGTCACCCCTTGTCCAATTTGTATAGATATTTTATGATTATTGATTATTAAGTCTTTAGAGTTCCCGTCAAAGTTATGCAATTGACTTTTTAATGTACTCTCATTATAATATTGTAAGCAAATTTCAGCTTTATATTCAGTTGATTCTACTAATTTTGAATTGGTAGCAATTTTTATTGATATAACAGTAGAAGTATCAGGTGGTAGTATTGCAAAATATGGTAAATACTCATAAACGGGAAAACAACATTTTGAACCAGTAGATTTTAAAGAGTTAAACTCATTAGAGTAAATATAGATTCTATTGACTGCATAATCTTCATAAGGATACGCTAATACTTTATTTCCTTCTTTAATCAATTCAACTTCCCAATATTGTAATGGTAGATAGAAGTTTTCCATTGAATTGTTAGTAACGGTAATGTTAATATGCAAGGTGTCATTAACATTGATGAATTCGCAATTATCTATTACCAGATTTCGTGGATAACAAGATATGCTATTTGTTAATATCATCAGTAGTATTATATTAAATGATATTCTATTTATCATGATTAATCTCCGAATTATTTTCTCTTTCAATAATAAAATTCTTTAGCTCAAAATTTATATCCACACCACCTTGATATATATGCTCGGCATCTTTTCCGAGAATAAAAAAGAGTGCGTGTCCAAACAACTCGTGCCCTATATATTTTGCTCTTACTTTAGAACTAGAATTTTTGCTTATTTGCACATGAATAATATTTTCATATATTGAAAGATATTTGCCATCAGGAGAAGTGGGTGTTGCGGTAAAACCTTTGAAAGCATTTTCCATTGAATAAGAATCATTTATTCCATCACCGTCCATATCTTTTACTATAATATCATCTCTATTCTCTACATATGTCATAACACTACTATTTACAAGTTCTTTGAGAGCATTAAAATTTCCATCCGAAACATTAATTTTGTTGATAGATTCTTTATCAATTAATCCATCATTAGAAAATACTATTTGCTCTCTAATTTCACTTGGCAATGAATTTAGTATGTCGTTTCTTGATTGGTTATCTAATGCCCTTACATCTTTCCCATTCCAATCCTTCGCCCAAATCGGATTATTCATGCTATACTGATACGGGCTCCAGCCGTAGTATTTCTCAAAGAGCGGGTCTATCGAATTGAATCGTCCCGTCTCATAGTCGTACTTACGGACGCCGTGGTCACCAAGGTTGTTTTCCGTCTCCTTCTCCTTGCCGATATAGCTCTGCCGAGTCAGCCCGAAGAGGTCGAGCATAGTTTCGCCGTAGGGTTCGTATTGCTTGTAGTTCAGCAAAGCCTTATCTTCCCCTAACGTGAATCTCAGCGAACCGAGATAATCGTAAACTTTGAAATGCTTTTTCCATACCCCATTCTTAAATTTATACGTTATTTTAGGTGACATACTATTGCCAAAAACATTGTACTCTACCGGATAGAAAAATGTAGTGCTACGGAATGGGTCTGGTTTGATCATCGAAACATAATTAGAACCATTATAGAGAGATGGATTCTCACTTGTTTGCGAGCCGTAATATGTAGCGTATTGTCTGTAGTTGAGCAAAGTTTTCATCTTTCTCCTATCTCTCCTCTCCTACATGCCCGATATTTTGAAGATGCCAAGCAGGATTACAAAGACAACGATTGGGATTAGGTATTTAATTAGAACTATCCAGAGGGGGGAGAATTTTTTGAATAGGGGGCTGCCGATTTCGAGTTCGCGGGCTGCTTTATCCGCTCCCCATACCCAAGCGATGAAGATGCATAAAATCAATGCACCAATCGTCAGGAACATATCACCGAAAATGAAGCTCATTTGGCTCAAGAAGTCTGGTGGCGACAAGCTTAGTGGGATTAGCCCGAAATTAGTGAAGAAGTCCACCGAACCTTGCGATAGCGCCGATGGCAACCCGACGATGAATACAAATGCGGATACAAGCCACACAATTTTGGAGCGTTTCAGGTTCTTTTGGTCAACAAAGTAGGAAACGGGCACTTCGAGTAATGATATTGTTGAGGTAAGGGCTGCAATCGATAGCAAAACGAAGAAGAAGGCGCCAACGATCGCTCCGCCGGGCATTTGCATGAATAGCTGCGGAAACACGATGAAGACAAGCGCCGGACCCGATGCAGGGTTTTCGCCCATAGCAAATAGTGCCGGAAAAATAATCAAACCTGCCATGATTGCTATGGTAGCATCAGTGAGGGCAATAATTATTGATGCTGTAAATATATCAGTGCTCTTCGGGATATAGCTGCCGAATGTAACCATAAGCCCCAACCCAAGACTTAAGGAGAAAAATGCCTGCCCGAGTGCTGCGAGCACAGTCTTAAAAGTGATTTTCGTAAAGTCGGGGAGAAGGTAAAATTCCAATCCGGCGGATGAGCCCGGCAGCATATTGGCGTAAATGATTAGCCCGATGATAATCAGCAAAAGCACGGGCATCAGTATTTTCGACCACTTCTCTATGCCACCTTCGACGCCCTTGTAAACAATTAGTGTTGTAATCATAATGAAAAAAGCATATAGCCCGATTTCGATTAGTGGGTTGGCGATGAAAGCTGCAAAATCGCCGGAATCGGAAGCAAGTGATTTGAATATAAACCCAAAAGTCCAGCCTGCAATTACACCATAAAAGGATAAAATCCCGATACTTGTGATGATGCCCATAAATCCGGCGATTCGCCATTTGGTGCCGGGTTTGACTTTGTTTATTGCACCGACGGCGTTGAGTTGAGTGGCTCTGCCGAGCGAAAATTCCGCCAGCATGTAGGGCAAACCAATGAGCAGGACGAAGATGAGGTATAGCACTACGAATGCGGCGCCACCATTCTCACCGACGATATACGGATAGCGCCAGATATTGCCCAAGCCTATTGCAGAGCCTGCCGCCGCCATTATAAATCCAAATTTCGAACTCCACTGTCCACGTTCATTTTGCATAATTTAATCCGAATTAGCGAAAAATAATTCACTAAAATAAAGATTATTGAATAAGCACACAAACTAATTGCTGATTGCGGCTTTCTGAAGTGTAGCCCATTTGTTGGAGAGCCAAATGATTCGCTGGAATAGTAGCTCAGGCCGCGCGCTGGCGAGGGTTTATACAGACGGAAAAAGCTGGCGCAACTTTTGCCACCGCTTTTCTTTTTTCAAGGCTTAATTTACAAATACTTTTTCTAGAATCCTTAAAGCCTGGTCGCAAAAGTTGTGACAAAGCAATTACATATACCGCATGTTAGCTGTTGATTGCCTGCATTATAGTCTCAATATTTGGAACAAGTTCACCATTCGTTAATTTTCCCAATTTCATTTTAACCTCATTGAATTCAGAAAGTGATATAATTTCATCACGGTACATCTCTCTTAAGAATTCTATTGCATCTTTCTCCCGTTTTGCAGAATTAGCATCATAACAAGTAGCGACAATATTCCTATAGGTATTATTTCCTCCTTTACTTTGAGGGATGACATGATCAAGGTAACAATTACTTTCGTTTATAGATCTTCCAGTATAGAAACATTTATTATTCTCTCGTTCAAGAATGCTTCCTATCAACTTCTTATTTGTATAGAAATCTAAAGTCTCAATATTAATATCTGAGCTAATTTCTTCTTTTATTAGACCTGACATTTCTGAGGGAAGAAAAATCTTCACTTTTATTCCCTTATTGCTTCTTTCAACTATTCGTATTGCACCTTTTGATTCAAGACTTCGCAGTTTTGCAGATCTTTGCTTGCCAGATGGATTTGTATTTTTTGTTCCTTGTCCATAACCAATTTCAGCACTTCTTGTTGAGAAATACATTTCTCTTTTTCCTACAAGAATAGTATGCCTCAATATGTAATGGTAAATAGCTTGCTCATATGTATCCAATTGAGGAACAAGATAGTCTTGAATTTCAATTAATATTTCTGCGATGTTGTTCATAACAATTTACAGCTAACGGTTGCGTGTATGAAACGTTTGGCATTTCGAAGCGATTTCCTATCAAGTTACAACTATTTTTGATACGAGCTGTACCGCTTGATAAACCACTGACTGCCAAATGTTTTATACACGTTGTTAGCCGTTCGGTGTTTATTTTTTCTGTCATTTTTCTTTCAATTTGCTACTTCGTTTCTGTCTGCCGTGCGTTTGGAACAGACACACTCTTTGACAAGTTTTGGCTTGCGTGTCGGCTTGTGCGACTTGGCAATGTGTGTGGCTGTTAGCATGGGCTGTCATTGCTTATCTCTTAAATATTTTTGCTTCAAAGTCTTTTATTGCTGATACTTTTAGAGACTTTACTTCATTTTTAATTTCTTCTATTTGCTTTCTTTTTTCTTGTACGATTTCAACAATTTCATTTTGCTCTTGAAATGACGGAACAGGAATTTCTAATTCTAAAATATTGGATTGTGAAATTGACGGCTGTGCTGATATAACCCTAAATTTGTTTAAATCTAATCCTGTCAATACGACTTCAAGATATTCCCAAGTAAAAATTTCCTTTTTGCGTTCGCTCCAAAAAGCATTATCAGTTACCCAATATTTGCCATCAACTAAATGAACATTCCCACAATATTCACCAACTCTACCAATAATTATTCTTTTGCCTTCAAAGCAATATTCGCTGTGAGTGCCATTAATTCCATTGCCACCGTAAACAAAATATTCATCTCCTTCTTGTTTGTTTGCAGGTAAAAACTTTCCGCTGCTTATGGATATTAGCTGTTCTAAAGTGTATTTTGGAAAACCTTTTTTTAATGAATAATTATTAACATTCCAAACTGCCCACCTTTTTATATCTTTTAATGAAGTGAAATGTAAGCCTTGTTTTTTCTCCCAAAGTAAAAACTCAATACCAAGATAACTTCTTATTAATGGTAAAATACTTTCTTGAATTTCATTTGCCTTAAAGGACAAGTTATTAGCTGCTTGAATTTTTATGTAATACTCATTTAATAGTTCTTCCTGCTCAGCAGGTTTTGGCAAAGGAATTTCTAAGGTTTTTAAAATGTCAATAGTTAGGTTTTGTCTTACCGAACCTGTTGTATTATCCCGAATTACTTTATTAAACCTGTCGGTTTTGAAAAGTTTGTATAAAAAATCAGGGGATAAACCACTCTTACAAGAAAAAACTACGTAAGCTGGACTTATTAGGTCGTTATTATGTTCTTTGGTTTTGAGACCAATTGAGCCAACATTTATACGGTAAGGGTTATAAGCTAAAAAGCCTTCTTTCATTATTTTATAAGGCTGTTTTATTTCTTTACCTAATTGAGTGTAAGCGTCAAAAATCCCATCAATGTTGTTAACGCCCAAAATCTTATGTTCCTTTTCAGGTTCTAATGCAGGTCTGATTTTAGTGTTTTCTTCCTTTATGTAATCACCCAATGAAACTATTGGGAATACAGAAGCGATACGTTCCGCAACTAATCGTTTTACGTCCCACAATGCAAAATCCTTAAAACTTACGAGTTTTAAGAAATTGAAATTATCTATTGCTTTAATTACTGATTCCATTAACTGTAAAACATTTCAGGTTCTCCAACAATAGGCATACGCATCAAATTGTCATCAATGATTTCATAAGTATTTTGCCTTTTAATTTCTTCCCAAAGATTATTTGCTTTGCGGTAGTTGTTGTATTCATCACGCAAGGGTTCAAGGTGGTTTTCACATTTTGCCCCTTTGGTATCAATACCCGCTTTTTCAACTTCTGCAATAGGAATTTGATAATCAAACCTTTGTTTTACTTCAGATTTTATGGCAGTTTCTTTTTCTTGGTCAAGTTGTTTGAGTTCAGCTTTTACTTCTGTTTTGAGTTCTTTCAATTCTTCTTTTAGCACCTTAACTTTTTCTTTGTCGATTTCTTCTTTTATTGACTTTTCTTTATCTTTTAGTTTTTTTGCAATGGCATCATATCTCGGCTTAAACTCTTTTTCTTTTGCTTCGGTTACTTCTTTAACGATTTTTTGATAGCCCGCTTCTTCCTGTTCGGTAAAGCGCTTCAGAAAAACAAGACTTGGTTTTACGGTTGCACCCGAAGCAATAAATACATCTTGAGGAATTGAAACAATAAGCAAAATTTTGGTTCTTCCTTCAAAATATTCTCTTACTTTCTGCATTGCTTGTGCATTATTTAGCACGCCTTCGGGCAAAACAATTCCCAAACGTCCACCCGGTTTGAGCAAGTTGATACAACGCTCCATAAAAAGCGTTTCTGTCAAACTGCTGAAAGCACCAGTTTCATAAAGTCCTAAAAGCGGTTTGTTTACGTTGCCAGTAACTTGTTTTAATGCTTGTTTGTATTCTTCTCCGTAACGTTCGGTGTAATATTTAATTTTACCTGTATCGGTGTATTTGTCTTCTTCGGTTATTTTTTGGTCTTTGGCAACTCGTGCCCCAAAAGGTGGATTTGTCAGTATTACATCAAAACGGTTTTCAAATATTCCGTTGATATTCAAAAGCCCGTCATTATGGTGAACGCCACCGTGTCCATCACCGTGCATAATCATATTCATTTTGGCGGTTCGTGCCATACGTGGGTTAGCATCTGTGCCGTAAATACTCCAATAACTAAGATTATAAAGTCTTGATTTTGTGTTTGACGGATTTAGTTCTTCATTAAGTTTTGCCAAAAGGTCGTTTACTCTTTTTGTAGTTTCTTCTTTATTTTTTTCACTGGCTTTTTCAAAATTTTCATCAAAATATTGTGCTTTGATTTTTTCCTTTTGGGCTTGTATGTCTTTTTCAATGCAATCCCTTACATACTCAAATGCTTTGATTAAGAAACCGCCCGAACCACAACAAGGGTCACAAATCGTTTCTCCTTCTTTGGGTTCAAGCACTTCAACCATAAAATCTACAACCGTTCTCGGGGTAAAAAATTGTCCTAATTCGCCCCTGAAAGTTTTACCCAAAAACTCTTCAAAAGCAATTCCTTTCACATCATCAGAAGTGTCGGAAAGGTTGTATTTCTCTAACTTTTGTATTATAGACTCAATGCTGTTTTCACGTAGTTTGATAACATCATTTTTATCAAATAAGTCCTGTGAAGCATAATCACTTTTTACATTGTCAAAAAGACTTTGGTAAAATGGCTTGGAATCCTTAGACGCAAATTCGTCATAAGATTTTTTTGCTGCCTTGAAACGCTCTAATGAAAAAATTCTACCTTTTTCTTTTCGTCTTTCATACCAAATTTTAATAAAGAGAATTTTTGAAATCTCGTCAAATGCCATTTCTGGCGAATACTTATCATTATTACGAATAATATTGTGGCAGGCAAAAAGCAGTTTAGCAAATTCATCTCTTTCAAACGCCTTTGTAGCATTTAAAAGCTTTTCAATTTTCTTGTCATTTTTTAAATCTTCGGCTTTGGGAATTGCAATAATTTCATTACCAAGTCTTTTTGGCACAATGCCGTGTATAACTTGAAAATATTTTGTTTCTTTTTCATTTGTGGTCACAAAAAATTTAGCACCTGAAAAGTAGGCATAATTCTGTCCTTGAAAATAATCTTCTTCTTTGATTGTAATATTTTGAGCTTTGCACTCAATGACAATAACAGGTGATTTTTCGTCATTTTTATCTTGAGAGCTTGCCCAAATAACTATGTCTGCTCTTGCACTTCCAGTTCCACGGCTTGAACTTGTCAATTTAAGTTCTTGTGTCATTTGGTCAAGTGAGTAGCCGTATTCATTTACTAATTTGCAAATATAATCTTGTCTTACTAGTTCTTCGGGCGTTTCAATATGCCACTTACCAGTCAGCGGTGCAAATATTTTTCCGTCCTTTTGTTGTATTTTTAACTCTTCCATTAATTTCTCAATTTAAAATCACAAATGTATCAATTTCCTGTGGTGCGTTGGCAAGAAAACTGCTCTTTTGCAAGCTGAATCATCGGCTTGTGTGTCGGGGCTTGCAAATGTGCAGTTTTGTGCGTGGGCTGTTCATTATTTCGTTTTTCTTTTTCTGTCTTTAAGTAGCAAATTGTCTGTTCGTTTCGGTCTTTTTACACTGACGGCTAACTCATTTATTTACGAACTCTCGATAAATGATATGCAAATCTAACAAAAACTACGATGTCAAACTAAATAAAAATATCGTTTATTCGTTTAACCCTCAAAATTATGGAGTATTAAGCATGAATGATGAACAATTATTACTATTTCGCAAAATCCTCAATATTCGAAATTATAGCGAAAGTACTATCAGCAACTACAACAATAATCTGATTCAGTTCAAAAAATGGAACTATCGAGAATCGCATCTTGATAAAGATATGCTCTTTAAATATGTAGAGCACTTGAGAGCATTCGATAAGTCCTATAGCTATATCAAAAATTCAATTATGGCTCTTATGCTTTATTCCGAGTTGGTGCTTGGCAAAAAACTCAAAAATGACTATCTTAGAGGAATCAAACGCAAATCAACACTACCTGACGTTCTAAGTATTGAAGAGGTAAAGCAAGTCCTTGATTCCATTGAAAATCTCAAGCATAAAGCGATTATTTCGCTGATTTATTCCTGCGGGCTTCGAATAAGCGAGTGCATTAATCTAAAAATTACTGAAATTGATTCGAAACGTATGCTGATTAAAATAGTACAAGGAAAAGGGAAAAAGGACAGATTTGTACAGCTTTCTCCAAAACTATTGGAATTATTAAGAGTTTATTACAAACAATACAAACCAAATGAACATTTATTTAAAGGGCAGTTCAAAGATGAATACTCAGCTAAAAGCATACAAAATGTTTTGAAAAGGGCTTTGCAGAAGTGCGGTGTTACAAAGAAAATCACGGTCCACTCTTTACGTCACAGTTTTGCAACACACTTGATTGAACAAGGTACCGATAAAAGAATTGTTCAAGAGATACTTGGACATAAAGATATTCGAACAACACAGATTTACACACACATATCTTCAGCTAATATTTCCAAAATCAAAAATCCATTTGATTCTTTTTAGCTAACTTAGAATATCACTGTGAGTATTCACTGGTTTCTTTCCCCCCACATACACCCCCGAGATTTTGAAGATGCCGAGCAGGATGACGAAGACTACGATTGGGATTACGAATTTGAATAATCGTGCAAACTAATTGCTAATTGCGGCTTTTTGGAGAGTAGCCCATTTGTTGGAGAGCCAAATAATTCGTTGGAATTATATCAATTTAAATGTAAATTAATAATAATAATATTGGAAGAATTATCCCCACAGAAACGAACCATTTCCCACGACCTGTGATACCTTTTTTCCCCTGTAAAATGAACATCCCCGTAATTGCTAATAAAATCAATCCCAAACAGTATAAATCCGAAAATAAAGTCCAAACAATTCCGGGATTATAATGCAAGAAATTCATTTCCCATAAAAGCGGCTTTTTCGTGAGCCATTCAATTCTTGCGTCGCCTGTTCGGATGTCAATTTCCATATTATTAAATCCGAAAAAAACGAGCACTTTAGTCGTGTCCTCGAAAAAGAAACTTTTATAATGATTTTCTTGGTCAAATTTGGAAAGCACTTTCAAAATGTCGTCTTTGAAAATATCTACGTGATGAGATGGAATTTCCACTTTAGTATTTTCGATTCTGAGATTGAAACTCGGATTCCAATCGCTACGATGATTAATAGCAATACCGGAAATTGCATAAATCAATGTCATACCAACAAAAAAATATCCAATATCCCGATGCAAAAGATTATTCAGCTTTCTCCAACGCATCAGTTTTGCCCCGCAAATTCGAGCACAGCATCGCAAACTTTGGCAACCTCGTCGCTATTCAAGTGGTCGCCCATGGGCAAACTCAGTAGCTGCGAGTCCCATTTTACGGCATTCATGTAGCTTGTGTCTTGCTTGATATAACTATAAGCCTTCAATCGCGGCAAGGCGACGGGATAGTGATAGCCTGTTTGGATTTCTTTTTTGTTCAAAAAATCTGCTAATTCCTTGTTTTTTTGGCTTCGGATAACGAATAAATGCCAAACATGATATTTGCCGTTGGTGTTTTTGGGCAAAGTGATTCCCTCAATGCCGCCAAGGCGCTCGAAATAATATTCTGCGGCGGCATTGCGAATGGCATTCCATTTATCAAGATGATATAATTTGAAATACAAAATTGCAGCATTTATGCCGTCAAGCCGAGAGTTTCGACCTTCAAAATCGTGATGATATTTTACGGCGCTCCCGTGATTAGCAATCATTCTACATTTTTGGGCATAATCGAAATTTTTCATCACAATAGCTCCGCCGTCGCCATAAGCACCCAAGTTTTTGCCCGGATAGAAGCTGAATGAAGCTATATCGCCGAAATTGCCGACCTTGATTCCTTTATATGTGGCACCGTGCGCTTGGGCACAATCTTCGATTAATTTCAGTTTGTGCTTATTTGCGATTTCAATCAATCCATCCATATCGCATGGATTTCCATAAAGATGAACAGCCATTATTGCCGAAGTGTTTGGGTTGATTTGCTTTTCTAAGTCAGCGAGGTCAATGTTGTAATCATCGCCAACGTCGCAAAATCGCACTTTGCAGCCCGAACGCGTGACAGCTTCCGAAGACGCGATGAAAGAATTTGCCGGAACGATTATCTCGCTCCCTTTGGGTAAATCAAGTGCTTCGATAGCTATTTCGAGAGCATCAGTTCCATTGGCAACGCCAATGCAATGATTGATTTTGAGATATTCTGCAAAGGATTCTTCAAATTGCTTTACATATTTACCGCCTACGAAGGCAGTGTCCTTAATTACCGCTGAGATTGCGTGGTCTATTTCGCCTTTGATAGACAAATATTGCTTGTGTAAGTCTAAGAATTTTACCATTTCATTTTCTTTTGTTAAAATCAAAATGTAAAAATAAGTCTTTTTGAGTAACTAAAACAAAGTATGACGCTACATTTAATTATCTTTGGAAATATTTATGTTGCAGATTTTAAAGAAAATGGAAATGATTGAGCGACCTTTCATTGCGATTGACCGAAATAAAATGATGAAGAATTTGGAAATGATGTACCGCAAAGCTATTTCGAGCGGTTGCAAATTCGTTCCGCACCTCAAGACGCACCACTCAGCATCACTTTTGTCATATTATTACGAGCTAGGAATAACGGAGTTTACAGTATCGTCAGTTCAGATGGCTGAATATTTTGTGGACAATGGTGTGCAAAAACTTACGATTGCATTTCCGTCAGATGTGAGCAAAATTGAGAATCTCAATCAAATAGCATCAAAAGCCGAAATCAGCATATTTATCGATAGTGTTGAAGCAGTTCAAATATTAGCCGAAAGCATTTTCAATCCAATCGGAATTTATATCGAAATTGATAACGGTTACAAAAGGTCGGGTGTGGATTCTAGCGATATTGAATTAATATTTGAAATTATAAGAATAATCAAAAATTCTGAAAGATTAACTTTTATTGGACTTGCCATTCATGACGGATTGACATATACAGCAAAAAATGCGGATGAAATCAGGGCAATTCATGAGGAATCGCACAAAAAAATTACAACGTTGAAAAAGTCTATTCAAATAGAATTTGGCATTAATTCTGTGATTTCAATGGGAGATTCGCCTACGATGTCGCTAATTAATAATTTCGAGGGAATTGATGAGATTCGTCCGGGAGTATTTATTTTCAATGATTTGCAACAGTATTTTCTAGGAGTTTGCAAAATGGAGGAAATCGCTGCATATTTGATTTCTACCGTAATATCGAAATATCCGCAACGTGGCGAAATATTGCTACACTCAGGTGCTATTCATTTATCAAAAGATTATGCAAAGGATTCTTCAGGCAAAGTAATTTATGGAATCCCGGCAAGAGTTAACTCGAAATTTGAAATTGAAAAAATTCATGAGCAATCTTACATCAGGCAACTTTCCCAAGAGCATGGAGTATTAGTAGCCGAAAAAGAGTTGTTTGATGCGGTCGAAATTGGTGATACGATTGCTATACTTCCGGCACATATTTGCTTGACTTGTGCTTTGGCGGCGGAATATTATTGTGATGGAGAGATATTGTGTAAATTGCGCTGAGATTAGATATTCAAAATTTTGAAAAGCAGCGATACCAAAATCGCTAATATGACTAACATAATAGCCAATTTCACAAGATTTTTCAATAACGAAAATCCGCTTCCAACAAGAATCAGAATTATTATAACTTTGCCAAATAGAGGCAGTTGCGTATAAAACATTACGATATCGTCGATCATCTCAGTATAAAAGTTAGAGGAATAATACCTTCCATAATAATATCACTATTTAGACGGTTAAATCGCCATTGTCTCAAAGCATCCATAGCTGCAGCTTCGAGTCTTGGGTCAGCTTTTTGTAAGGGAATAATTCGTCCGACAGAACCATCGGGCAAAACAGTAAACTTGAATTTCAACTCGGCATTAGTATTAACGCCAACAGGAAATTTCGGAAGAGGCTTTTGGAGTACAATCCGATTACCACCACCGCCCCATTCAATATCGCCGAAGCCAAGCCCTTTACCTTTACCCGAACCTCTCGAACCCAATCCTGAGCCGTCAGTTGAGCCGTCTTTGACACCAATATCAAGTCTGCCTTCGCCCTTGTCCGTGCCTTTGGTCTTCGCATCGGAACTTAATTCCGAAACAGGAACTGGGTTAGCCATCATTGGGTCTTTAATATCAACATTTTTATCAAAGCGTGTAATTGAAGGAGATTCGGCATCTTGCAAAATAGAAGATGCTTCGCCGCCTTTGCGTTGCATACCTTCGGCAGTTAAATTCCCTTTGCTCAAACCTGTGCCGTCGCCGTCGCCAAAATTTAATAGCGTAAGCGGAACGGAATTAATTTGGATATTACGATAGCTCGGATTTTTATAGTGAAGAGATGGAGCTATTAACAAAAACAAAAAGGTAATAGCGAGTGCAATACCAAATCCCTTGGCTGTATTTTCATCCCAAGGTAATTTAATCTGAACAGCGTTATCTTGCTCGTATGTTGCCTTTCGTGGCATTTCAAAATCCCCCCCAAAAATCACTTTTTTTATTTTACTCTATCAATCCATGTCTGTGCGAATCCATACCTCAAAGCTGCGGCTCTTGCCTCTTCTCTTGTGTTATATTTCCCAAATCGAACTCTATACCACTTTACGTCACGTATCATTTGTTCGCTTATAAAAGCATCAATTACGTCTTTAGCTCTTAATTTTTCTAACCATCTATTTGCATCTTCCTTTGAGGGAGAAGCATAAATTTGCACAGAAAATTCTTCTTTAACATTATCACGTATCAAAGGCTGTTTAGTTTCAGGTTTTCTTTCCGGAATTATCGAAACTAAGTCTTCATCCTTCTTAGGTGCCTCTTTTACTTTTGGTACTTCCGTCTTGACGGCAGGTTCCTTGGCTCCCAAATCACTTTCCGATTTCACTTTAGGCTTTTGAACCTTTGCAGTACTTGTCTTGGGTTTAACTTCTTTAACTTGTTTAATCGGTTCTTCAGACTTGCTCGGAGGTGGTTCTACTTTTTTCTCAACCATAACTTCAGCAACTGCTTCGGGTTCAGTCTTGGTTAGTTCAACTGTATCTGCACTATCTTTAACAATTTCCGCCATTGGCTCAACCTGTTTTTCAATTGCTTGAGTTGGTGCTTCTTGATTCGTTTTTGTAGTATCAGAAGCAATTTCATTTTTTTCTTCAGATTGAGACAAATACATAAAATATATAACTGAGAGAGAAATTAACAAAATAGCAGCTGCAATGCCGGCAATCAATAAAATTGGGAATGCTTTTCGCTTCTTTTCATCTTCTTCGTCACCTTTAGTCTCTTCTTCGACCTTGTCTTTGGCGTCTTCAGCTTTTGTGGATTCCGTTACTAAAGGAACTGCTTCTATGGTAGCTCCCGAATTATCCGTTTCAGCCGTTTTGCTGTCAGTTGCCAAATCGTCGAGATAAACTTTTTCAACTCCTGCTAATTCCTTTTCATGGTCAAAATTGTCAACAAGAGGTGTATCATCAACGGGCAAACTTGGTTTAACTGTCTGAACTTTGTCTTTATCTAATAAATCTTTTACAAAATCCTTGAAATCGTCATCCATCACTAAGACTTCTTCTTCCGGTGGCAAAATATTCGGAACTTCAACTACCGGCACTTCCGGTGTCGGCAGTTCAGGCTTATCGGTTTGGTCAACTACATTTTTCAATACAAGGTAATCAGGCTCAGGTTCAATTTCGGGAATCTGTTCAGGTTCTTTCGGAATATCAAAAATTTCTTCGATATCTTCGAAATAATCCGAATTGCCAAGCGCAAAAATATCGTCGTCGGGTTCGCCAACTTCGAATCCGCTTAACCTTTCCTCTTCGCTCAATATGTCCTTTTGCAATTTCGCCATATTAGAATTGCCACATAATTCCAAAATTGAAGAAAATCCCTCTTTCCTTATAACCGTTATATATCACGATGTCACTGTTAGTCAAATTCTCTAAAGAAGCAAAAATCAACAAGGCTTCAGCGACATTGTAATCAAATTCAGCTTTCAAATTTATAAATGAACTTATTTTTAAAGTATTTTCCATATCTGCAAATCTTTCACCAAAATAATCAATTCCAATTTTAGTGCCAAACTTTTCTGACCATTTTCTTGAATAATTTCCCGAAATTTTCAATTCAGGGTAATAAGGAACCAAATTCCCATCATAATCAGAAAGTGTCGCCTTCGTTGCAGTCAAGTTTCCGATTACTTTATCGTTTTCGGTTAAGTTCCAATAAAATTCAAAATCCGAGATAATAATTGTAGCTTTTTCGTAATATAATTCAAAAGCACCGGGAACAAAAATCAAATCATTCAAATAGACAGGCAATCTATCCACGTGACGGAAGTTAAATCCTGCATTGACGCCGACTTTATGAGTAGGATGAAAATTCAGAATCCCTTTGGCATTGATTATATCGTAAGAATAATCGAATGAAGCATATTGCGAAGTATAAGGATTGCCATAAACAAGGCTTCTGAAATTATTATTTTGCAGCCCACTCCTCGCATTACCACGAATGGTAAACAATTCATTCATCCTATATTCAATTTCACCAAAAATCAGCAATCCTCCGCGACTTATGTCATTATCATTGCTTGCAATTTGCAATCCTGCATTTCCTGTCATAGTCAATTTATCTGTTAGCAAGGAAATTTCGCCATCTAATTGAATAAATTGAGCAGAATTACTCCTCATACTATGCATATCTAATAATAAGTTGGCTGCTACAAAGAAGTTATTCCAAAGTCTATCTAATCTCAAATAACCGAAGTAATTATTATCAGCAGTATTCAAGTTGTCAGTTTTCATCCCAAATCCATTGAATCCAACGCCTGCATTAAAATTCACTTCGCTGAAAGTGCCGTCCACGTCAACATTTACACCAATATTCTTGATGTCTCGCTTCAAAGCCAACGAACTGCCGTATAGTATATAATCACGACTTATGAAATTTACTTCTGTGCGAGTGCGGCTACCACCAAAAATGAAGAACTTTTCGGGTGCAATGAAGTCGCTTGTAAGTTTGAAATCCAATTTGGAATACTCTGAATTTTTGACGTGCCCGGTTGAATTCTCGAAATTGGCTGTGGCATACAAATCATAACCACCCACTTTGACACCTAAACCTGCTCCGATAGCAGCCGTTCCATATCTCCCGAATTGCCCTTTGACAAAAGCATCAGCCGGCTTTGCAATACCGACATCTATAGGTAATGAAGGTGGGTTAAGTGGTTTAATTGGCATCTTATCCAATGAATTTAAGGAATCCAATTCACCTACGGTAAGTGGAATCGGGTTACTTGGGTCTTGCTTAATTCCGGCATTTACATCAAGTTGCAAATCGCCACGAATAATGAAGGTAGGCAAATCAATCGGTTCAGTCGTTGTCGGCTTTCCCGATTCTTGAGCCACAAGTCCCAAAGTAGAAATTACAAATATTAAAATGTACTTTTTCATATTCATCATTATTTATTTTTTATTCTATTTAGTCTGCTTTTGGCAGTCTTGCCGTAATCATCATCAGGTCTGATTATTTCCAGAACGCGATATATTTCGCGAGCGGAATCGAATTGTTCGAGATTTTCGTAACATTCGCCCAAATTGAGCAATGATTGCGAATACCAGTCTTCATATCCTTCAAATTTGTCCTTAACAATCAAAAATGATTCGATTGCCATATTGTAGTTCTTATCACGCATCCATAATTCGCCAATTCGATAACGTGATTCCGAAGATATTTTTGGGTTTTCTTCAATATCGGCAATGAATTGGAAATGATGTCTTGCCGAATCATATTTCCCAATAGTACGGTAGTGCATTGCGATACGATATCTTGATTGGTCGCCCCAATCATTATCCTTGTATCTAGTGGCGACTTGCTCAAATATAGTGAGAGAAGAAGTAGTATCACCAATTCGATACTTTATTACAGCGCGTTCAAATCCTGCTTGTCCGGCATAATCACTTTCCGGGTAAGCATTTTGCAAATGCCTGAGCAATGAATCAGCTTTTTGGATATTGGCAAGTTCGATTTGCAATAAGCCACCTTCAAGTAGTGCCATTGGAGCGTAATCGCTCTTTGGATGTTCGCGAATTATTTTGTTGAACATTCGCTCTGCTTGGTCGGTTTCGTTCAAGCTCGAGTAGCTTTTCGCCATCATGTATAGCACTTCAGGCACATTTTCATTGTTCGGATTTTTGGCAACAAATCTTTCATATTCCGAAATCGCATCTCTAAACTTGCCACCTTGGTAAAACATTTCGCCTATTTTCTTTTGGAATACAGGCGCAAAGGGTGATTCAGGATTGGTTTCGACATATTTGTTAGCAATTTCAATAGCTTCGGATTCGCGACCGAGCGCCATCAGACTGTACTGTACGCTTCTGATTGCTTCCGGAGCAAGTTGATTACCCGGATATGATTCAATTACTATTTTATAATTTTCGATTGATTTTTCAAATTCTCCCATATTATAATATGCGTCTCCGATAGCGTAATATGCTCTTGGTACAAGAGTGCTTTGAGCATACGCGGTGATTAAGAAATTGAAATTATCTATTGCTTCTGTATATTTTTTTTGTTGGAAACGAATCCAACCGATAAGATAAAGAGAATTCGGAGCATAAGATGAACGCCCGTAAAGACGAACAAAGTCCAATAACGAAGTTATTGATTGTTCCCAACTATTGTTTCGATACAGAGCATGGGCAAGTTGGTATGAAGCATATTGACCTTCTTCTGTGCCCGGTGACAATTTAGCGGCTCGTCTGTACGAATCCGCTGCTTTTCCGAAATTTTTATCCAAATAGTAACCGTCGCCTTGTCTTGTAAGTACTTCTACTGCATATTTTGACTTTGGAAATTCTTTAATCATATTATCGAAGACTCTCGAAGAATTGTTGAAGTCGCGAAGTCTGAAGTGAGACCACCCCAAACCGTACATCGCCTCTTCTTTTCGTATAGTCATCGGGTATCTATTCAACAAATTATCATAAGTTTCGATTGAATTTCTGAGTAAATCATTTCGGAAATAGGCTTCACCGAGCCAAAAGAGGGCTTCATCTGTGCGTGCACCGTTTTTGTTTTCGGCAATATAAGCCTGCAAATATGGTATAGCTTCTGTGGCTCTCCTGCCTTTCACTAAGGTGATACCTTGATTTAATTTAGTCAGAGCAAGGTAGTAATTCTTATTCGGCATATTGATTTCTGTTGCATTTTCAGCCAATAATTCAGCCTTTTTGAATTCGTTTGTGGCACGTTCCCAAAACTTCATTTCTATATAGGTTGCCCCTAACAACAAGCTTATTCTTACGGAAGTGCGTGCATCTTGGGTTTCGCGGGCGGCACGTTCGAGTGTTTTCATCGCTTGTTCAAATTCGCCGGCTTCGTATTGCATTTGACCTACTTCAAGCAGTACAAGCCCCAAAAAGGGGTATGCGGGTTGCATGCCGAGAGCTGAAAACTCGCGCCGTGCTTGTTCCTTCTTTCCTGAACGCTTTAACGAAACGGCTCTATATAGAGATGCAACCGGATTTGCACGTGATGAGAGTTCAGAATCGGAATTGATTACCGAATCAAACCTCGTAATGGCTTCGTCGTATCGTTCCATATTCATCAATGCCCAGCCGAGACTATTCAGTGCATCAAAACGATATTCTGAGTTTGGATATCTCTCAAGCAATGAATTGAATTCTTTTTCTGCTTCACCAAAATTTTTGGCAAGATTGTATGATTCGCCTTTGAGAAATGAAATTTGCTCCTTCAAATCCTCAACTAAATAATTTTGCTTATCTGCGAAGGTAATTTCCTCGTTTTCCAATTTGCTATGCAAACTTTCCGCTCTTTCCAGAGCGACCAAAGCCGTTGTTGGTTTGCGAAGTGCAATATTGCAATTAGCTGTTCGGACAAGAGCCACAAGCATGACCGGCGTGTTCGGATATTTATTTTCGATGATTCGATAGTAAACTAATGCCGAATCGTAGTTACGGTTGATTTCGTGAATTCTCCCCAAAAGGAAGTACGAATCATCTGTAAAATCGCCTTGAGCCAAATTATTTACACCATCAAATAGCACGGGTATCGCATCAAGATGTTTCCCTTGTTGAGATAGTGACAATGCCAACAAATAATTAGATATGTGTGCATTATAATAATAATCACTGTCGTTGCGAGTGCTAAAAGCTGCAAGCGATGAAATTTTTGCTGATGTGAAATGTACTTCTGCTTTGTCGAATTTTTTTGCTTTGAATGCAATAAATCCGCGTTGGATGAGAGCAAAGGGTACAAACGGCGAATTAGTACGCGTTTTAGCAAATTCAGCCAATCGAGAATCTGCCACAGAAAGGTTTCCGGCTACCAAATCAAGTTCAGCTCGGAGTAATTCTGCCTTATCACCCGTTGGTTCATCAGGGAAATTCTTGATTTTATCAAGTATCTTATATTCGCTGAGATGCATCAAACCCCGCTCGAAGTATTCTTCGCTCTCGAAGGTCAGATGCGTGCCATAAGATATGGGCATTTCGACTACAGTCGCATTTGCTACTGTACAAAATGCTACAAAAAACAACATTATTCGTGTTATCATATTTCTTGAGACACCCTATTTTCAATAATGTGTATCAATTTCGATAGGAAATAGGACTTCCTTATCAATCCTTCCGAAAAGATACTATATGCTGCATTACAAAACTACAAAAAAAAGACGTAATTTCGATGAAAAAGTAAATTTATAAAATTTAAAATTCGTTTTCTCTAAGTTGAGATTTTTGATATGGGATATTAGAGGTAGTATGTGAGCTGTTATTAAGTGTCTTATGGTTAATTCCGCAATATTTTGCAATTGTCTCTTTGAGCTTTTCTTGGTCTTCACGAGCGAAACTACGAATCTTCAATACAGTAGCAGATTCATTCGCTTTTGCACATTCTTTACAATTCGGGATATCATCGGAAACAAGTAAATCAATTTTCTTTTGAGAAAGCTCATATTGGTTGAATCCGAATCTGATGCCCGCAAAAACTAAATAACCGAAAGCTACGATACCGACGGCTTCGAGAAAGCTGATTGGCTCTAAATCGCTATGTCTAATCAAATAACTGTTCCATAACCACGTAACAAGTATGGCACTTAGTTTGAGCAAGACCGCAAAAAAAAGCATATGTAAAATAGCTTTTACCGCACAATTTTTCAAAAAAATCATATTTGAGTGTAGCTTCCTCATTACGAAATATTAAATTTGGTTTAATATAGAAACGAAGTGAACAAATAAATATTTCAACTTCTGACCATACACCACTTTTATTTACTTCAATTAGATAATGATTCTTTTTTAACAATATTGAAATGTGGGTTTCGTGTTTTTCTTATAGTAATTGCTGATTCTTACAGTATTAGATAACTCATATTTATATAACATGAATAGAAAAGATTTTTTAAAACTTTTAGCTTTATCACCTTTAGCGATAGCAAGTATGAAATTAAATGAATTGAGCCTGATAGCCCAAGAAATGAGCTTAACTGAAAAAATGCCTCTCTTATTTTTAGGGCATGGTAGTCCGATGAATGCGATTGAGGAAAATGAGTTTGTGACCGGCTTTAGGAATATTGCTAAGACAATCCAAAAACCCAAAGCGATTTTATGCATATCCGCTCACTGGGAAACTAATGGCACATATGTTACAGCTATGGATAATCCGAGAACTATTCATGATTTCGGCGGATTCCCTAAGGAACTCTATCAGGTGCAATACGCTGCTTCGGGGGACCCCACATTGGCAAAGGACACGCAATCTTTGATTAGCAAAACAGAAGTTGGACTCGATGACAAATGGGGGCTTGACCATGGCGCTTGGAGTGTTATTAAACACCTTTATCCAAAAGCTGATGTACCTGTCATTCAACTAAGTATGGACCGTACTCAAAGCGCACAATATCATTACGAATTGGCAAAAGAAATCTCGTCTTTACGTGATAAGGGAATATTGATTATTGGTAGCGGCAATATGGTTCATAATTTGAGACTTGTTGCGTGGAATCGGATGAATGATGACGATTACGCATATGATTGGGCAAAGGAAGCCGGGCAAAAAATGAAAGATTTTATTTTAGATGGCGACCACAAACGACTAATTAACTATCGTAACGAAGGCAAAGCTTTCGACCTCGCTATACCCACTCCGGAACATTATCTTCCTCTTATATACATTTTGGGTTTGAAAGAGGCTAAGGAGCAAGTTCAGTTATTTAATGATAAAGCCGTAGCAGGCTCTTTGACTATGACTTCTGTCAAGATTGATAAAGCGTAGTTTTTTATTTTATTTTTTTTCCATCCAGTTAATCTTTCCCCAAAAAAAAAGAGACCGACTCATTACGAGCCGGTCTCTATTATTAGAATCAGACCTGAGGCTTATTTTACGTACATGAAAGGTACATAAATAGCTTCGTAATCTGTGCTGATAAGGATGCTATAGCTTCCTTGTGCACGGTTTGTAAGGTCTATGTTGAAGTTATGAACGCCTGCGCCACGAATTTGGTCAGATAGTACGGATACTAATTGACCTGCTGCGTTGCGGACTTCAATTTTCAAGTTTTGCTCTGTAGTCATTTCGACTGTTAATTTACCGAAATCTGTAACAGGGTTCGGAGTAACTTGCGAAACATAGATGCTCTGCATTGAGTTAGGCATAGTTAGGATTGGTACGCTGATTTCCGAAAGGTCTTCGATTGTACCGTCTTTTGCTATGTATGATAAGCGATAGATATAAGTCTTGCCTACTTCGAGACGTGAGTCATCGTCGAGCAACTTATAAGTGCTACCGTTTACATTGCCGGCTACGTTTGCAATCTTAACAAATTCGAATGTTTCTGCGTCTGCACGGTAGATTTCAAAGCCTAAGCTTCCACCTTCTGAGGCAGTAGCCCAAACTAGTTCTACTTTGCGTTCGAATGAACGTCCGTCAAAGTCTATTAACTCAAGTCCTGCAAACATTCCTTCCATACCTGATGTTTTCTTGCTACGTGGGTTACCTGTACCGGTCGTTGTTCTGTATTTTACTACATTTTCTTGCTCTTGGAATCGGAGTGCAAGGTTTTCACATCCTTCTCCTTGGCCTTCTTGATCACTGGGCTCTTGGCAAAAACTACCATAATTAACAAAATCAACATCATAACGTAATTCAAATACTCTTGCATAGTAAGTTGTACCTGCATTCAAGCCTGTTACTTCAACTGCACGTGGCCTGAAAGTTTCGTCACAAGCACAATCTAATTGATACAACAATGCTCGGTTGCCCGAACCAATGTTTTGTCCGGCAGTTGCGAAGTTAAGTGTAGAAACTCCCATTTCGGCACCATAAACGACACCGTCTGATGGGAATACATTCACTGCACTTCCTTGTTTGATGACAAGCAAACTACCTTCGCCTGTGGCGGTAGTAGCAGCTGATTTCAACCAACTGACATTGAATTTGCTGTTCGTTGTTCCTGAGAATGTTATACCGTATGCTTGTTGACCCGGTTCGGCGCCTCTGAAGCTCAAAGGACCGTCATCATACAGCCATCCATCATAATCCATGTAAGCAAACAATGCATCACAACAAGCATCAAAGTATGAATCTCTAGCGGGGTTACCAATATTAGAGCATTCATTGTCTATACCAAATTGTATATTAGTAAATGTTTTAGAAGTTTGGCTTATGGGCCAAGTTTCATCAACTAAAGAAATCCAATTTGCCTGATGTTCGAGAAATATGTTATCTTCCCAAGCTAAGTAAGCAGGGACGAGTTCTTCTCCACTATCACAATCGTATGCAAATAACCCAACTGTTACGCTGAATACTGATGCTGATGGTAATTGGAAATCACAATCTTTTTCGTATGGAACGCCATTAATATGCGTAATAATCAACTCTGTAGCAACAGGTTTTGTTTCAAATTCAAATTCATGACCCGGAGTCAAGTAATTTGGATTATTACAATCGCCGTCTATTACTTCGTAAACTACTGCACGATAGTTAGTGCATCCTGACAAATAGTCAACCGTTACTTGTGTGCCGGTACCGTAATAAACTACGTAACCGCCACTTGAAGAAGCACATGATAGGTAACTACCCCAACCAAAAGTATTGTCATCATAATAATTAACGCCATTTACAGGGTCAACATCGCAATCATTATCTTCGAATAGAATGACAATTACTGCATCGCCATCGCCGCGTGTCCAATTCAAGCGAGCTTGCGATGCATACACGTTGTCGGCAAAACCGTTGCTTGCTTGGACAGTTGGGAAGCTAGTGTTAACCAAGTTGATAGAAATCATATCAGTAACGGATTGAGCATTAGCTGCTAAGTCGAATACCGAAGAACCTGTAGCAGGTCTGATTTCTATTACTTCGCAACCGTTAGGTGTGCCTGTAACTGAAATTGTCAATTCAGCCCAATCGTTGCCTTCTGTATGGTCAACTGCTGTGAGAGTTACTCCTGTAGCTGTACCACCATTTTGCACGAATGTCAAAGCCAAATCTGCCAATTCGACAGGGCTGCTACCCATTACATCTTCATCCCAATATAATAACAATTCGACATTATCATCACTCCAAGTCAATTCATCAAATTCCGGAGGTGTAATGTCGTAGATTGTTTCATCTTCATCATTACATTCTGAATTTTCACCATCGAATGGATTGCCTGCTAAGTCAGTGATTCCGTGACCTGATGATAAGATACTTATCAATACAAGACCTTCTGAAGTTGGAGCAATTCCTACTGTATAATCAGCACCTGAACCTGCGAAATCGTAAATTGAGCCGTTTGTTACAACGATATCTGAATCGTCAAAGCCCATTACATCTTCAGTCCAAGTAAATGTTACATCATAGTCATCATTTGTGTATTCCGGAGCGTCAATTGTAACGCAAGGAGGAGTAACGTCAAGAATAACTTCGTCAGTTGCATCTTCGCCTGTATTACCTACACAATCACTTAAATTAACTGTTAAGTCAACACCGCCTTCTTCGTCTTCGCAAAGTGAGAGTCCTTCGATATAGAACGTTTCGGGGCTTGTTGTAATAATTACTGAACCTTCGTAAATCTTTTCACCAACTTCTATTTTCCAATCTGCAACTTCACCAATTACGCCACCTGTGATAGTGATATAAACATCGTCACAAGTTTCGCCATTGATGTATTCAATTGGGTTGCCTTCTTCATCTGTAAATGATGCTGTGTAGCCACTTGGTGCATCGTAATCGTATCCGGCAGTGATGTCATAAGCTGTATATTCGTTGCCTGCACAGTCATATACTTCCGATACATACATAAATAATGTACCTGTACCCGAGCCTGAAAGTGCACTAACGCATACTGTCCAGCTATTGCCTTCGCCTTCTACGCTTGATACTTCAAATCCATAGCTTACATAAATATCTGAAGCTGTGAAATCGAATACTTCGCGGTCGAATTCAAAATCAACGCAAATTGGATTAGCATTTGTCACATCGCATGGTTCAGTGTATTCAACAGTCCACTCTGCCAGTACAGGTGCGTGAACTACTTGGAACGCATCATTTAAAGTTTCTTCGGTTTCGTTACCTGCTTCATCTATAGCTGTTACCGAAACAGCATAATATCCTGATGGATGAGTTTCGCTGCCACTTATTGCAAATGTATAGCAATAATTATCGCCTGTGCTACTTTGGAAAGTTGCGGAGGTGGTAACTTCATTCGGTGCGAAAACAAAAACTGCTAAGTTAGCATTGTTAAAGTCTCCGCAACCAAGGTCGCTTGCATCGAAGCAAATTGTTACAACATCTTCTTCAGTTACACAAGTTTCATCAGTAGTAATATTTTCTACTACTGGAGCAGTGTTGTCAATTGTAACTGCATTATTAAGTTGTTGTGAGCCGATATTGCCTGCTCCATCAACTACAAATACTGTAACAGTAACAGGACCTGATGGGTCGTTTTCTCCAACTGTGTAATAAGTATTATAATCGGTAGCTCCATCAATATCAGCTTCACAATTGCCACCCTCATCTTCAACGAAGTCAACCATGACTGTTGTAGAGTTCGAGAATGTCAATACAGCCCAAGCCGCATCGCAATCAAGAATACCGCAACCGCCAATGTCTTCAGCAGTAAAAGTCATGTTAATATCAACTCCGGGAGCGACACAATCATTCGGGTTAACTTGAAGAGCTGATACTACAGGTGCTGTGCGGTCTATTTGGAATGTTGCATCCAGCCAGCCTTCGTTCTCTGCACAATCTACTGCATAAGCTTCAACCAAAACTGTGCCTTCAGGGTTAGCCGGAAGTACTGTATAAGTAAATGTATAATCCCAACCGCCGCTGCTTCCTGATACAACGCTAACGAATGTAGCACTTGCAGTAGAGGAATTTGAGAAAGTAAGGTCAACAAATACATCGAAGAATGAATCCACACAACATGTAAATGCATCATCTGCATTGAAAGTGATTGTTACTACATCTGTAGTTGTAACGCAGTCGTCATCAACTTCTAAATTTGTAACAACAGGGTCAGTATTATCAATTGAGAATGCATCTTCAATGTCTATTAGGAAACCATTACCTCCAAAGTCAGATATTTCATACCAGAAATCATATGAGCCGCTTTCTTGAGTAGTGATATCTAAACATACTGTAATTTCCCAAGAACCACCTTCTGAACTTTCGTTAGCTGTTATTGCATAACTGCTCCAATTAACGGATTCTGTTCCGAAATCAAGTCCGCAGCCAAGGTCTTCTACTGTAAATGTTACACAGAATTGTTGACCATCACTCAAACAATCATCTTCAGGCAATAATGGTTCGCCTACTAATGATGGTGAAGTGAAGTCGAATGTTGTATTTTGTATGTCTTGTGTTTCGTTTCCTGCTCCATCAGTGGCAGTAATTGTAAGTGTAGCTTCGCCTTCAGGTGTTGTTCCTGACATAACATCATAAACAAATGTATAGAAACCATCGCTTTCTTCTAAACTCATTGCAAGAGTTGTTTCATCAGCAAATGTCCATACAGCTGTAACTGTCAATGGAGCGCAACCTGCAAGGTCAGAAGCTTCAAATGTAAAATTAATTTCGTCTTCACCAACATCGCCATAACAAGATTCTAAATCATCAGCATCAACAATCGGGTCAGTCAAGTCAACAAAGAATTTATCAGTGTCAACTGTAACAGAGAAGTTACCGGCTTCGTCAGTTCCCCAAACGCCGATATCATATCCACCTTCTGTCCAATCAGTTGTAACGTTAAATGTTACACATACTATATATGGGTCTTCTACTGTACCTGAACCGCTAACGGCTGATACGTCACCAGGGCTAAAATTAACCGGAATCGGATCCATAAATAATCCCAAACCGTTTTCACCCGGGTCAGCAAATGACGAAATATTAAATTCGCCACAACCTTCTTCTATAATTGCTGAGCATAATGTAAGAGTTTCACCGGCGCCTAAGCATGGTGCATCCCATTCTGTTACTTCTGTGCAAACTGTTTCTTCTTCTACAGTCACACATTCGACTTGATAGCCATCAGGAGGAGTTTGGTCAACCGAGAATTCAAGACCTGTCCAGCTTTCTTCATTGCCATGGCAATCATTTAAAATTACTTCAAATTGGTAATCTCCGTCCGGAGTCGCTGATGTTACGGTATATGTAGCAATATAGTCGTATCCATTTGAACCTGTAGTCAATTCCGCAACGAAATCCCACTCTGATGTTTCATTGTTCCAGACTTGAACGTTTACTGTAGGTAAAACATCGCCGCAACAACCAATGTCGCTCGCATTGAAACCGATTTCGATAGGAACATCGGCTGGTGTGTTAATTGCACCAAGTGGTGAAGGAGAATTAGGGAAAGTCCAATTTGCAGTTGTAATACAAGTTTCTTGTCCAAAATTTGTAAACATAGGTCCGGCAGTAAATTCCGGTGCTGCATTATCAACGTCAAATGTGAATGGGTCTGAACCGGGACCGAAATTTCCGACACAATCAGTTGCCAAATCATCATTTGCATCAATAGAAACAGTAGCAGTTGATGCTTCGATTTCATAATCAAATTGGAAATCTTCATTGTTTTCGCTTGCTATCCATGAGCCTTCTACAATAGTACCACCGGAATGACTCAAATCGTCGTCTTCAAATTCAACAACCGGTTCGTCAAAGCTGATAAATACGCGGAATCTATCGCCTGCGACGCAAAATGGCTCACTGACTTCAACGCCAAGTTCCCATTCTTCAGTTTCATCATTCCAAATTAATTGATTAACTGTAATAGTGGCAACCGGACCGTCGCAATCTAAAACCGGTGCGAAATCCTCTTCAGTAGAAGTGGAGCTGATATTTGCAACTGTTCCGTTATATCCCCACATTTCTACGCGGTGGTCATGGTTAAAGTTTTCAATTGGGAAGCCATAAATTTCATCCAAATCACCGAGGTCAATCTCAATCCAATCGGTAGGTGTTGCTAAACCTGTAAATGTTCCAAGTTCACCAGAAGGTTCGGGATCGCAAACATCGTCATCGTCAGCATCGTAATAAAGAGACATGATTGTACCGTTTGCATTTTCGCCCGGTGTCCATTCAATGTCAAAGAAACAATTCCCTGCATCAACAGTTATAAGTGATGGCGGCTGAGGAATAGCATTCAGCGTAGTAAAGCTATGCGGGTTGTTGAATCCGCCGTTTGAAGTGAGATAGTCGTAATCGCCATCTACATCCCACTCAAAGATTCGAATCGAGTACATCGTACCGGCTGCAAGATTGGTCAAGGCAATTTGCTTTGTGCTGCCTGTATGGACATCCACAACATATGAGCCTGTGGCACCAATTTGAGTAGCCGTACTAAGGTCACCTGCTGCGTCAGCGAACGCAGTGGTAGTTGTACCAAGTGCTGTCTCGGTAGCACCCCAACTGTTGTCTGTTCTCAAGACAACAATTCTTCCTGCTCCATCGCCATTGTAAAGCCATTTTGCAGTAGCGGAGTTGCTTGTTATATTTTGCATGAAAATATAACGCGCTTGCTGGCTTGCGGCAAACATGTCGGAGCACGAAAGTAAGACTCCCAATAGGACGAGAGCCAAACCTAGTGTAAGTTTTTTCATAAAAAACTTCCTTTAATAAATGAAACAAAATAAATAAAAAGTGAATGATTATCGAAAAATTAACGAATTATCATAAAAAATGCAAATCACAGAACAAAAATCAGACTTTGGGACTGATTCTATACATAAAATAAATATTTTTAGAATAATAGCAAAATTAATTTTTCGCTAAGACTACAAATTTTTCTTAGTGTTACTGCTTCATTTCAACGACGAGCACCTCAGAATATGGACTAACAGAGGCTTTGCCCACAGATTTGATGCGGCAAAACAATCTCAAGGGACCTTTTTCATCCGAAACCACAATCGGAATTTCAGAGATGCTCCCAATATTAGCCTCAGCATAAGGCTCAACTTTTTGAATAAAGCTTTCGTCTAATGCGATGTCTATAACGTAAGATTCCGCACCGTCAACTCCATCCCAATGCAATACACTTTCGCCGTCAGTGCCGATTGACGCCCTTAAATTCGTAGGAGGCGGAATCAGCGTAGTCGTAGAGCGTGGATTGTTTTGGGAAGTATTAATTAGATAGTTTGTAAATTTTCCTTCGCCGTTATATTCGAAAATTCTAAAATGATACTCGGCATATTTCAATCCCGTCACCTGTACGTCCAACTTTCCTGTATTCGGACCGCTGTATAGCACGTGTGTATTAGTGCCAGGGATTAGAGATTGGGGATTGCCAAAAGTAGCATCAGCAAAATATTCGGCTCCGTCGGTAGGCGTGGCACCCGGAGCGTTTTCGGAGACTGTAACGAGTACATTGGAGCCGTTTCCGGCTATCCAAAGCAATCCTACATTGTTGTAGCTTTTGTTTTTGAATGCGATAGCGCGAGCCGGTTGAATAGGCTCTGTATCAAAGGTATTGATTATAATAGAATCAATCTTGGTGATTTTTTTTGATTTTTTGTCGTAAACAATATAATCAACGACATATTCAGTAGCGGGTTTAAGATTTTCGATAGCGATATCGTGGGCTTTAGTGCCGGAAAAAGCAATTTTGCCGAAATCGGCTGCTTCAATTTTTGGCATAGCCACATGCTTAGTCGAATCATAAGTCATCAAAATTTTTGGAGAGTCAAGGTTGCGGAAAGCAAGTGAAATAGCTGTATTAGCCACAGGAGCGACTGTGACATAAATTTCTTTATCAGTCTGAGCATTAACTATTAGCTGAGCATAGCCAAGACTAAAGTTAAGGCTAAATACAAGGATTATTATACAAAATATTTTCATTAGCACTTGAATTTGTTTTTAAACGGACAACAAAGATACTAAAAAGAAGTAAACTACCAAATAATATTTTAAATAATTATCCACATTATCGAATTATTATTTATACAAGTATCACATAAAAGTTGCAAGCTCAACAACAATTTCCCAAAATAGCAAATATCGGGAAATTGCACTTAAGTAAATTTACTTAGAGAATCGTTGGTTTTTCTGACATTTTTTTTAGGAAGAGGCAAAGAAAACTCAACACCCCCTAACCCCCTCTTACAAGAGGGGGAACGGCTTTTGGGGCATTTTTATTGTCTTTCTCCCTCTCCTTTGGAGAGGGTCGGGGTGAGGTGATTTGTCTTAAAATTAAGATATTACACTTTTGAAACAACCCCAAAGCGAGCTTGCGAGCAGCTCATGAAATTTGTAATATTTTTACGATGCAAAATAAAAAGCCCCTACTTGAAGAAAAGCAGGGGCAAAGGGTGTAAATTCTATGAACAGAAATGTAACTTAGGCAGTAGCTACGCCGCCTCTTGGTTTAGTAACTTGAACGATATTTGTTTCGAGCGGAAGGTCAGTTTCCATATTGCCCAAATCAATATCAGCCAATGTAATACTATCGCCCATATTAAGTTTGCTTACGTCAACTTCGAAGGCTTCAATAAGGTCTGAAGGCAAAGAAACGACTTTGACTTTGTGCAAAGTGTGCATCAACTTGCCACCGAGACGAACACCGATTGCTTGACCAACCAACTTAATCGGTAATTCAACAGTGATTTTTTGACCTTTTTTCAAGCCCAATAAATCAAAATGTACAATAGCTTCAGTAACAGGGTCGAAAGAAATATCCTTCAAAAGACATTGATAAGGCTCTGCATGTCCTTCGACGTTCAATTGAACAATTTTTGTGATAGAAGTATAAACAATCGGGCGTAAGTCAATAGGTTTGACTTTAATGCTAATGTTTTCTTCGCCTTTGATGTAATAAACGCCGGTTACATAGCCATCGTTACGAGCGGCTTTGGCACCTTTCTTCCCTGTATCGCGGGTTTTAGCGTTTAAAGTAATTTCTTGCATCATAATATTAAATCCTTTATTATCTTAATTCTTATCTTTCAATCTCGAAAAGTGATGAGATAGACCTGTTGTCATGAGTACGAATAATCGCTTCAGCAAGCAATTCGCCGACTGTGACAACTTGAATCTTTTCCGATTCTCTCCACAAAGGTATGGAATCTGTGACGAAAACTTTTTTGACAGCTTCGCTGGATTCGATTAAATCAATCGCATTGCCCGAAAAGACGGGATGAACAGTAATACCGTATATATCGAGAGCCCCTTTGTTTTTCAATGCTTCCGCACATTTCACAAAAGTCGAACCGGTGTCAATCATATCGTCCACAATTATTGCATTTTTGCCTTCAACGTCACCGATAATATTGATAATTTCGGATACATTATGAGCAGGACGACGTTTATCGAGCAAAACCAAATCCGTATTCAATCTTTTCGCATAAGAGCGAGCAGTTTTTGCTCCGCCAACGTCCGGCGCTACAACAATCAAATTATCAAGGTTCATTTTGCGAAAAGCCCTGATTAGCACAGGCGAAGCGTACAAGTGGTCGAGCGGAATGTCGAAGAATCCTTGTATTTGCGACGAATGTAAATCAATCGTAATGACCCTATCGGCACCAGCACGAGTAATCAAATTAGCCAACAATTTGGCAGTGACTGAAACACGCGGCTGGTCTTTGCGGTCTTGTCTGGCATAACCGAAATACGGAATAACAGCCGTAACACGCTTAGCGGAAGCTCTTTTCGCAGCATCAATCATAATTAGCAACTCCCAGATATTATCTGCGGGTGCGAAAGTAGATTGAATCAAGAATAAGTCAACTCCGCGGACATTTTCCTCGAATTTGACCCATATTTCCCCATCGGAGAAATTGCGGATTGTAGTTTCGGATAAATCAATGCCAAGGTGCCCTGCAACTTTGTTGGAGAGCCCAATGTTCGACCTGCCGGACGCTACTTTGAAATCATGCATCTTAAAATAGACCTTACGATAAAAAAGCTGGGACGGCAGGATTCGAACCTGCGAATGGCGGACCCAAAACCCGCTGCCTTACCACTTGGCGACGTCCCAGTATCCTATTACATTTAATAGGAATACAAAAATAATAGGTTTTTCGGAATCTACAAAATATTTTCTTTAATATTTTGAAAATTTTTCGGTGGTAATGACCGAATCATAGACAAAATGAAATTGGCAGATTGGCTCAAATCCTTGATTGTGCCGTTGTTTTCGATAGTGAAATCAGCCATTGAAATTAAATGTTCTTTAGAAGTTTGGGAGCTCATTCTTTTTCGGATTTCACTCTCATTCATTCCACGACTTTCAATTAATCGCTTGATACGAAGCTCGTCATCAGCCACCACCGCGATTATATAGTCAAATCCCTCGTCAATTCCGGCAGAATAAATCAAGGCACTTTCGACAAAAATAACGCTTGCACCCGATTCGTGCAGCTCTTCGATTTTGGTAATCATCTCATCTATCACGGGCGGATGGACGATTCTGTTCAGTCGTTCGAGCTTTTCGTTGTCATCTCCAAACACGATAGCGCCAATAAATTGAGCATTGAGTTTGCCGTCTATGAATGATTCATCGCCAAATTCATCTCTTATAGCAATGCTAACTTCGGGGCGCTCAGCCATGACAGTTTTAGCCAAATCATCCGTATTTAGCACAACAAAACCGTGTTCGGCAAATATTGATGCTACTGCAGACTTGCCAGAACCTATTCCTCCTGTCAGTCCGATAACAAGCAAATTGTTATTTTCGACGCTATTATCTTCCATTTTTGGCTTATCTGCCCATATTTCCGAGATTCATAACTGTATATCCTTTGGTAGATATACTTGATTTTTTGTTGAGATTCAATTCTGTAACTCTCATTATAGATTTGGTTTTTTCGCCTTTCAAAGTTGTTTCAGCTTCTAACACAAATCCGTCCTTGATAGCACTGTATGTTGCATTTTTCTTCTTTTGCTGAGCTTGCATAAAGCTGAAAGCTTTGAATGTACTCATCTTAATTTCATGGCTTATCCATGCGTCAGTAGTGCCGTCTTCGGTTTCGATGATATAATTATCGCAAATGTAGCCCAAAATTGACTTTGTTTTACCGGTCTTATTAATTATTAAATTATCCATCTTATCATCAACAAGCGAATCTGCCAATCCATCAATTCCATCAAGGCTCATAACCAACGCCATTCCTGAATTGCCGCTTTGGGTAAGAGTAATCATTGATTTCAATTCACTATCGAAAACAATGAATGTTTTGTCTTCTTCGTCAACTTTCTTGCCGTCGGCTTCCAACATTTGCATACCAATATTGTCGCCGGATTTGTCAAGGTGCATAATCATTTTGGCTTCAATTTTACTCTTATCACCACTCACAGTTGCAGTTTCCATAGAGAAGGAGCCGTCAAAATTGTAATTTTCGGGCAATTTGACATCCCCACCTCCACCAAACATTTTGCTCATCATACGGGCAGTTGCGGCATCGGGGTCTTCGTCTTGCTTTTTGGATTCTTCTTTGTTTTCCATCGAATCTTCAGCCTCGTCTAATCCTTCGTCAATCTTTTCATCCATCTTTTTTTCGATTCGTTCTTCGGTTTTCTTCGTAGCACTTTCAACCGCCTTTTCCTTCAACTTGTTAAGAAATCCTTGAGCACATGCATCAGTCGTGATAAGTGCAAAAGCACATAGTAGAATTAGTAGTTTCATTGCATTACCTTTGATATTATGTTCAGAAAATGTCATGTAAAAGATGTTTTCTGAAACGATAATAACGTTTATTATTGTAAATATGAAAAATGGAAATAATTTAAGAAAAATAAAAGAAAATACATTCTATTTCTAAAATTTTTATTATTTTTGTACTTTTTTAATTAAAATTGAAAAAGAATACTAAAAGTTTTTTGAAGATAATACAAAAGTAAAGGCAATAGGCTCAAGTTATGGAAGCACCAGATGCAGAATTCGTATTTTCACGATTAGTAATACTGAGAAGAGATATAGCTGAAATTGCCGGTGTAGTACCGCGCGGAATCATTAGCGATACAGCGCTCCGAAAAATTGCCACAGCTATGCCGAATTCGGAAATTGATTTGAAAAAAGTAACCGGCTTGAGTCAAATTTTTGTCCAAAAATATGCAAAAGTTTTTTTGCAGGAATTAAAGAAAATTCGAACCCAACCCAAAGAGCACAAAGTGTCCAAATTGGCACAAGACACTTTGACCATGATACAACAGGGATACACATTTGACGATTTGCAAAAGCGCCTTTTTGGCGGCAATAAGACTATGGCGGCTAATTGTATAGTCGAATTGCTCGAAGCTGACCATTATATTAGCAGAAAATTAATTTTAGATGAAAAGATTTATACAAAAGTTAAAGCCGCATACAAAAAGAATGCTGCGATTACGACTAAGGAAATTCAAGCTAAGTTTGAAGAAGAGATAGATAAGTCTATTATCAAGATGTCTGTTTCATTTGTCCGTTTCGAACTCCGCCACTCCTAAGATTTTGATAATAGTATTCTTATCAACTTTGCTAATTCCTCAATAGATTTTGATTTTGTAACTTTCGAGAAATGATTCACTGTGCTTTTTAGCTTAGTGTTGTTCTGCATTTCGCTCAGGAAAGTACGCCTTAATGCAATCAGAGCCTTGTTGGTGAGTTCTTCGTGACGCAAGTGGTCTGCAGAAGTCTCATGCCTGTAGCGTTCAATTTCTTGATAAGTAAATGGATAATATGTAGTCTTCTTTTTTGACATTTCTGAGAAATTAAGATTTAACCGGTTTCATATTGCTAAAATAATCATTCTTGTTCAATAATCTCGTTTAGTATTATTTGCAATTCAAAACATTATGTAAAAAAGGATAATATCAAGGACAAAGTCAAAAGCTACATATATTTTAACCATAACGAAAACTTCTAATTAATTGTTAAATCTTAACATTTCTAAAGTATATATTTTTTTTAATTTTCCCAAAAAGCACACAGACTTGATACAAATTTTGCTCTGCTATTTTTTCAAAAAGATGTACTACGTCAAACAAATTTATTGAAATTCAAGTCGGCGATGATTCTTAATTTGAAATCTATGATTAAATTGCATACACACATTTTGTAATTTTATAAAATTCAAATAAATCATGAAAATCATATTCGTTACAGTTGTATTCTTAGCTTTTTGCACCGAAATCATTGGTCAAACAAATCCCAAAAGCGAGTCCTATCCGTTCGACGCTTATAAACAGCCTGTGGATATGACCGTTGACATAATTCACCTCAAAGGCGAGCTCAAAATCGAACCTGTCAGTCAAGTTGTTGATGGTATTGCGACTATGTCATTCCGCACATTACGCCCTCGTGTTGATTCTCTGATATTCCATAGTCCCGAAATCGAGATTAAATCGATCAAAATCCAAAATGAAAGCATAGATTTCAAAATCGTGGGCACTCAAACAATTGCATACCCAAAGGATAATTTGGATTATCAAGGCATATATGAAATGGTAATAGATTATCGTGCTACACCAACTGAAGGGCTTTATTTCACAGGTTGGAAAGACCCGAGCGACCGAATGAGAAAGCAAATTTGGGCACATAGCCCCGGAAATTGGATGCCATTTATTAATCAAAAGCATGACATATTGACAAGTGAATTCATCGTCACATTCGATTCGAAATACAAAGTCTTTTCAAACGGTGATAGATTGATGGAGCGTGATAACGGCAATGGCACCAAAACATGGCATTATAAATTGGATAAACCGCACGTTGTTTATTTGATTTGCCTTGTGATTGGCGAATACGACTATCGCACATTGCATTCTAAAAGCGGAGTTCCCCTCGAATTATGGTATTACCCCGACTTGGAAGACCGTTTTGAAACTACCTATATGCACATGGAAGCAATGGTTGATTATTTTGAAGAGGAAATCGGAATCAAATATCCTTGGAACATATACAGGCAAGCACCTCTGAACAATTATCTTTATGGTGGTATGGAAACCACCACGGCAACCGTATTTGGCGATTACATGTACATTGACCCACAAGCTTGGTGGATGAGGAATTACGTAAATGTCAACGTGCACGAGCTAAATCATCAGTGGTTCGGCAATTTAATATCGCATCTGAACAATAAGCACGTTTGGCTCACTGAGAGCTTTGCAACATACTATGCTAAAATTTTTGAGCGTGAAATTTTCGGCGAAGATTACTACCAATGGGAGCGAGTTAAAGAATACGAACGAACAATGAATGCCGCGAAAGTGAACGATTTGCCCGTCGGACATTCTCAGGGCGGCACAGACAGATGGTATCCCAAAGGCTCGCTTGTATTGGATATGATGCGAAATTTCATGAGTGATACTTTGTTCCGAACTGCATTCAAATATTACGCCGAGCAACATTCGCACAAAGTTACGGAGACATATGATTTGCTCAAAGCTATTCGCGAATCCACCGGGATGGCATTGGATTGGTTCTTCGACCAATGGATTTTGCGTGGGGGAGAGCCACATTTTCAATTCAAATGGGATTATACAAAATCAAGCGATGGAGCGAATGTCATTCGTTGCGATATTGCTCAAATCCACCCGAGAAGCGAACTAATCGGTTATTTCAAAGTGCCTTTGCAACTCGATGTTTACTACAAAGACGGCAAATTTGAGTCGTTCAATACTTGGGTTGATTCCAATTTAGTGAGTGATTTCCCCGTCCGAGAAAAGCCCCTTTTCGTTGTGTTTGACCCGGAGCGGAAAATATTGAAAAAGCTCACCAACATTCGTGATATTGAGCAAATTAAATTGCAAGCGCTAATGGCGAAAAACATGATTGACCGCTATGATGCAGTGCTGGAATTGGATAAATTCCCGATTGAAGATAAGCGAACAACATTGCACAAAGCATTCAAACAGGAGAAATATCATTTGGTAAAGAGTGAAATCATTCGCCAAATCGCAAATGACGACAAATCGTATGATATTTTTGTTCAAGCGATTAATTCCGGAGATGAGTGGGTAGTTCGGTCAGTTGTTACAAACATAACCCAAGTACCGCAAAAACTCGAAAAAGAGTATCGGAAAATACTCAAAGATTCTTGCTATATCAATGTCGAAAAATCTTTGGAAAATCTGACAAAATCATTCCCGGACAATGATTATCTGACACAGACAAAAGAAGAAATCGGGTGGCGAGGCAAAAATATTCGTATCAAATGGATTGAATTGGCAATTTCAAAAGGGCAACAAGAATATACGGCAGAATTGGTGGATTATACAAGCATCAGCTTCGATTTTGAAACTCGCATAAACGCATTCAATGCCTTGCTAAATTTGAATTATTACGACCGTCACGTAGTCTCAAACCTTATTTCCGCCTATTTAGATTGGCAATTCAAATTGAGCAATGCCGCAAAGGAAGTAATGCAAAAATTCGCAGAAAACGAAAAATTCAAAACAGCAATCTCCAACTTCTTAAAACAACAAAACTTCACGGAGAAGGAGCGGGCGAAGGTAGAGAAGTTAGGCTTATAGTTAATTAAAGCTATTCAACATCGAATAATTCAGCGGGATTAATTTTAAACTGAAGCATATTCGCTGTGTTTCTTCCGCCATCACCACCTTTCCTTTGCATCGTGATTCTACCAATTCTAAAATTATTTCTACTAGAAATACAAATTTCTCCATTCCCGAAATAATTCATACAAAAATTCATAGGTTTGAGTACCCAACGAGCATTGGTATCAACTTTTTGTGCTACAAGCATCCATTCAGCAGCAAATTTACCTTGTCCTTTCAATATGTCAGCAACAATAAGAGCTTGATTTTTCTTAATCCACTTTATTAATAAGTCTTGTTCTTTTGTAGAAAATTCATTCGCAAACATTCTTCGTTTATCAATCGGATCCTTAATGTTTGGTTTTATTTCACCGGAATATCTTTTGAGAATATCAACTACTCTATCCGGTATTTTCCACATCTCTTTATATTTATCAATCCAGCGTTTATCAATTTGATTAAATCCTTTTGGGTTACTGACTAATTTTACTTGAAGATTTTGAACATCCAACACTTTTATCATCTTAATTGTAACCTGCACCTGAACATCAGTTTTGGAACCACTGATTTTAACAGCTTCCACATACTCAATTTCCGATAATTCATATTTCATAAGAACTAACCATTTCTGCGCATCTTTGTCCTTTTTCCAATCGTTAAATTTACGGACAATATCGTCTTCGTTTTTGAATCCTTCTTTAGCAGTTAGAGAGCCTTTGTCAGCAGGGGTCATATTAAACATTTATAAATAAATTATTATCAACATGTAGCTTTAACCTTTCCTCAGCAATATTTACATATTCTGTAGATATTTCTGAACCTATCCATCTTCTCTTCAGTATATGTGCCATTTTAGCAGTAGTTCCGCTGCCCATAAACGGGTCATAAATCAAATCATTTTCATTTGTCCATGTAGTAATTTGGTCTGCGACTAGTTTTTCAGGGAAAATAGCTGGATGACTATATGCAATTTTATCTTTAGTTGATATACCCCCGCCTATCGAATAAAAAAATACGTTTCCAATTTTTTTCTCCTGTGTCCTTTCAACTTTTTCATAGTCTAAACTTCCGTTTTGACCTCTATTCTTCATATTTGCCAAACCCTTATATTTCGTAGGTTCTGTTATTGGATTGAAGGTTTTGGGGCTTCCTTTTGAGAGAGCAAACATATATTCGAAATGTTGGTGGTAACGATTACCTGTTTGAGGCATGGGGTTCATTTTGTAATAAATCATAGTATCGTGAAGCCTAAATCCGATTTCCTTAAAAAAAAGGGCTTGTTTAAATGACGTTCCCGTTTCACTACCATCTATTGTTGAATCTGCAACAACCCAAATAACTACACCACCGAACTTCAATACTCTGAATAATTCTTTAGCAATTTCCTCAAATTCAAATTGATAACCATTGTAATTTCTTATATCATCATATGGAGGTGATGTTATTACAAAATCCACCAATTCATTTGGCATATTACCCATTGTGATTAGACAATTCTCGTTATATATTTTTCCCATTTCCATTCTGCAAATTTAACCATTTTTTCTATACACGAAGTTTTCTAACACAAAAATCCCTCTATAACATCTCTTTTGTTATATCATAATAAATCACATTTTCCATACCTGCAAATTTCGTTAGCAAAGTCTTTTCGTCGGAGCAAACTGCAATTGTGTAGTTTGGCAATGAAAGATGCTCGATAGCTTTGGCGGTGACTTCCTGAGCGGTGAGACTTATGATTTTCTCGTAGAAACGATTGTAATAATCAAGTCCCAAATCGTCCGACAAGAGCGATTGTACCATATTGGCGATTAGCCCGGGCGTTTCGGTGCCACGAACAAATGAGCCATACATAAATTTGACACATCTGTCTAATTCTACATCAGTAAAAGGATTCTCCGCGAAAGAATTCAACTCTTTGTTCAAAAAATCTATCGAATCGTTAATGCCGTCGCTATTCAAGGATGAAAATGCCGTGAATACCGAAAAATGTTTGAGCGAATCAATTGTGCTGCCGGCGCCATAAGTCAGCCCCTTTTCTTCTCGCAAGTAAGCATTGATTCGCGACATGAAAAATCCGCCAAGAATTGTATTCGCTACTTGCAATGTAGGGAAATCCTCATGCTTTTTCGGAATTGTAGTTCTGCCCAATCTCAAAACAGTTTGCGAAGCATTTTGCTTTGGTGCCAATATGATTGATTTGACAGAGTTTGCTTCGATATGCTCATCATCGAATTTGATTTTGTGAATTGCCTTCATTATGCCGGCTGATGAAGCGTTCAACTCCGCATCGCCGAAATTGCCCGTAACAATGATTACCTTCAGAGATGGCAAAATATTATTTACCAAAATATTCTTGCAATCTTCCAAAGTTACGGACATTATTTCCGATTTATTGCCCGAACGTGGACGCGAATAAATAGTACCGTTCAAAAGGTATTTATTAAAAGCCAATTGACATACAAATCCCGAATCGGAGAGGTTGTAGTCAATATTTGCTGTAAGTCGTTTTTTGATGCTATCGAGCTCATTTTGCTTCAAATCCAAATCCGTCACACAACGCAAAAGCAAATCCAAACATTTCAAATAATGGTCTGATGGGGACGAAAAAGTCAATGCGGCATCATTCCAATACGCCAAAGCATTCAAGGATGCACCGAAAAACTCATATTTGTCGGCAACATCATTTTCGCTCATGCCTTTTATTGCAGACAGTAGCAATTGCATAGCTATCTGTGTGCTTCCCGGAATTTTTTCAGCCGAACTACCGCGACCAAACACCACTTTGAGATGAATCAAGGGTTGCGTCTCGTCGCGATATGACGCTACCGTCACACCATTACTCACGTGTGAGTTAATCGTTGGGAATGCAAAAATGTTCGGTTCGTTGTTAAAAGGCGGTTTTGTACGGTCAATCATGACTCATCCTGCGTAATTACTTCGTAAATATCCAAAAATTCTCTTAAAATCATCGAAGTCGCACCCCAGAGTTTCGATTTCGGGTGCACATCCCAAAATGGTATTGTGACGAGTTTATCTTCAAATTTTGATTCTTCGTGTTTGAGCAAATTAATATCAAGCAAGGTATCAACGCTCACCCAAAAGTAATCTTCAACCTCGTCAGGGTTAATCACTATGTTCGGAGGCGAATCGACATATGCTACAATCGGAGTGATGAGCGATTTAGAAGGCGGCACAAATAATGGAGAAAGCTCGCAAACCACGTTCACGAGCGACGGTTCGATTCCCGTTTCTTCGTGAGTTTCGCGTAAAGCAGTCATCACAGCCGTTTCTCCTTCTTCCATTCGTCCACCGGGAAAACTAATTTGCCCTTTGTGATTATTCAATTTTTCACTTCGCAAGGTAAAAAGGATTTGAACGTCATTATTTTGTTGTGAAAGCAAAATCAACACAGAACTTTTTTTATACTCGCCCGAAGGAGCAAAATTTCTAAAGCTGACACCCCGAATCGTAGGCGCCATCTTGATATGCGAATCAAAACCGCTAAGATTTGACCCCGCCAATCGCTTAAATCTATCAATAATTTCAAAAAAAGTATGCATTTGAATTGTTTGTTTCATTTAAAAAATTTGGAGCATCAAGATAAATATTATATATTTCAGTTTGGTAAATGTTGAATTTTTAAAAATATTTTTTTATTTATGAATGTTGGCGAAAATATATTCGAAAAAGTGTACGATATCGTAAAAAAGATACCTGTAGGTAAAGTTACGACTTATGGTGCAATCGCTCAAGCGATAGGTATCAAATCTTCGGCACGAATGGTTGGTTGGGCTTTAAACTCCGACCGCGGAAATATTACTATGCCTTATCACAGAGTAGTAAACAGAAACGGACAGCTAACCGGCAAAAACTATTTCCATACTCCCAACATGATGAGAGAACTATTGGAATCGGAAGGAATCAGCTTCGTAAACGAGTCAGTTGATATGACTAAGCATTACTGGGCACCTTTCGGCATGGATAATTTGGACGATTAGCAAAATTTATATTATAATTATAGAAAATGGAGTAAACAGTGGATTTATTCGAGAGATGTTACAATTTTACAAGGGTCGAGGAAGTAAAAGCCGCAGGATTGTACCCGTATTTTCATCCGATTGAGGAAAATGAAGGTCCGGTTGTAAGAGTTGAAGGCAAGGATATGGTGATGGCGGGTTCTAACAATTACTTAGGGCTTACAGCACATCCCGAAGTTAAAAACGCCGCAATTAATGCAATTGAAAAATATGGCACAGGTTGTTCGGGTTCAAGATATTTGACCGGAACACTTGATTTGCACATCGAACTCGAGGAGCGGCTCGCAAAGTTTTTGGGATTTGAATCCGTGTTGCTCTTCAGTACAGGCTACCAAACAGCATTGGGCGTTATTTCGACCCTTGTCCTTAAAGGTGATTACATAATAAGTGACAAAGAAAATCACGCTTGTATTATGAACGGTTGTATGCTTGCCAAAGGTGGATTCGCAGAATTCAAACGCTACAAACACAATGACATGGAAGACCTCGAGAGCTTGCTCAAAACTATTCCCGAGAAAGCCGGTAAATTAATCGTCACCGATGGCGTATTTTCCGTTACAGGCGAAATCGTCAACTTGCCCGACATGATAAAAGTAGCACATAAATACGGTGCAAGAGTGCTTGTGGACGATGCTCACTCGGTCGGAGTAATAGGCAAAGGCGGCAGAGGGACAGCAAGCCACTACGATTGCACAGAACAAACCGACATGATAATGGGAACTTTTTCAAAGACATTTGCATCGCTTGGCGGATTCGTAGCCGGACCCGAACGCGTAATCAACTATCTGAAGCACAATTCCCCTGCGATAATTTTCAGCGCCAGCCCAACACCCGCTTCATGTGCATCGGCACTTGCAGCACTTACAATCTTAGAGCGCGAACCCCAACTCGTTGACAAACTCCTTGCAAACGCCGATTATATGCGTAAAGCATTCGGCAAAATGGGATTCAACGTCATAGATAGCGAAACGGCAATTGTGCCAGTCGTAGTCGGCGAAATCGAAACTGCCCTCTACACCTGGCGAAAACTGTTCGACCGCGGAGTATTCGTGAACGCATTCATACCGCCCGGAGTACCACCAAACATGAGCATGATGCGAACATCGTACATGTCATCCCACGAGAAGGAACATCTCGACCGAATACTCGAAGTATTCGAAATCTCCGGCAAAGAACTTGGCTTAATAAAGTAGAATAGAAGCTGTCCCACAAGGGCAGCTTTTTTTGTGTGTGTCTGAAATGTAGGGACAGAACAGCGTTCTGTGCGAACACCTGGTCATTCTGAAGCCGCAGGCGAAGAATCAAGATTTCATAAAGACATGGATTCCTCACTTCGCTTCAGAATGACAAGACACTCTTCAACAAAAAAATATTCACACTATTTGAGATAAATTACCCTTTCATGTGTATATTATATATATGGTTTTGTTAAAATTTGAAAAATGTTGAAATGAAAGCACTAATTCCAATTTTTTTAATGTTTGTAGCTCTTGAAGGGTATTCCCAAAACGTATGGGAAAATGTATATACAACATTTGGGACACCTATAAAGATAGAATGTGTCAATAGTGAAACATGTTTTATTTTAACGAAAGCTTTACCCACTAGAATATACAAAACAACAGATGTAGGGAAATCTTGGGAGTTGTTGAATTCTATCAATAATAATACGGTTGAGGATATGAGTTGCCCTGATAGTGCAAATATTTTTCTAACATTTTTTGATGGTACAATTTATAAATCAAAAAATAAAGGTGAAAATTTCGAATCATTCAAATTAGAAGGAATCAATCATTCTAAGAATATCACTATGTACGATACTAATATTGGTGTATTGCACAATGGATGGTATATTACTCATGACGGATGGAAAACCTTTCAGCTATTTAAAATTGCAACTGATGTAATTACGTATGATTATTTGTACCCCCATTTCTTAAACGATTCGATGCTCTACGCAATAGTTAGGATATTCGACCAAAGAGAACCGCAGTATCAGGTACCTCCAATTGACAAGCCACGTATAACAGATCATGTCAATCATTCTTTGATGAAATTAAATATAAATACTCTCGAATATGAGTTATTTTATATAGACCATCTGAGCGGAATTAGAGACTTTTTTGTTTTAGATGAACAAAATGTGTTTGTATGTGGTAAGAGCCACGAAATCAGTGGAGGCTCAGGTAATGATGCAATTTACAAAAGTACTGACGCAGGGAAAACCTGGAGAAGAGTGCTGGATTTATATACGGATAAAACAAAATATCAAGGACATTTTTATTCTCCATTTGGTTTGCAAAGCATAGCTTTCAAGGATAGTTTGACAGGAATAGCTGTCGGGCAGTTCGGTAAAATTATTTATACTTACGATGGTGGCGAATCTTGGACTTATGAATCTAAATTACCTCCAAAATTGGGAGGCGGAGAAAGTAAACCTGCAACAATGCTTATCAGATATGCTGGTACGAATCCAATAATAGCTGCATTTAATGGCTCTATTCACCGATTACAAGAAGATAATCTCGCTCCCGGACCCGAGCATAAATACAGCATTACTGGTCGTGTTTGGGAAGGTGACAAAGGGCAGTCGGGTATTCCGATTTCATTAGATACATTTCGTGTTACAATGACTGACAATGACGGCTATTATAGGTTTGAAAATCTAAAAGTGGGAACTTATCAAGTCAGGGCATTAAACAAATACTATGATGGTGGCAACCCAACTTACTATTACAAGCCATTTGACTATACACCACTTGAATACACCATTGAACTCACCAGCGACACGACCGGATTTGACTTCAATGCCGAAGATTTGCGTACTTTTTACAAAGCCGAAGGCTACATATTTGACGACAAAGGACTGGGAGTTCCTGATATATTCCTAAGAACAGGCAGCAGCACAACCACGACTGATGAAAGTGGTCGCTTTGAATTCCCCAAAATCGAATCAAGACTTACTTTCGGCGTTATTCCCTATTCGGAGGAGCTTGCATTTTCGCCTTCAAGTCACAGAATAAACCTAATCACAGGCGACACAACAGATTTGCTCTTCACTGCCACCCCTACCACCAGCGTTTGGGAAATTGCAAATAGTTCAAGTTTAATTCTGCATCCAAATCCGGCAAGCGAATATATTGAAATTATTTCCCCCTCTTTTAAGAGGGGGTCAGGGGGTGTTAAAATTTACAACACGCTTGGTGAATGTGTGATTGAATTGCCAGATATCCAACATCTTGAAGATGTTGGACATCTACAACGCATTGATGTGTCGCATCTACCCACTGGTTTGTATTTTGTTAGTGTTGGGCAAGTTTTTGATAAATTTATGGTTATAAGATGATGAATCTGACTTCGCAAATTGGCGGTCTTGAAGGTGACGAAAATTGTACAGGTTTTACACAATCTGTTATAAATTGGGCAACTTTCGGAATACCAATTTTACAGCCTGATAGCTCTGTTTCTTATTACCAATTTAATATATTGCCATGCCAAGATAAATGTAATTGGTTATATGGATTGGAGGAAGAAGGATATGCAGGTAAAAGAGCACTTCAAGATTATGACATCAAGTACGTTGATTATTATGGGTTAGATGAAATACAAGTAAATGTAAAATTTTTAGAAAATACATGAGAATGTAACATTGTGTCAACGATAGAAACTGATAATATGAGTATTTCGATTTCTTCAATCGAAGGGAGCCAACAAAAAAGTATCAAAAATAATATACTCAAAGGAGAAAACTTATTTTATGTTGACATCAAAGAATTGCATACAGGCTTATATTTCATAAATGTTATTGTTAACGATGTAGTACTCAGAACAGAAAAGTTTATTTTAATTAGGTGATTGTCATGAACAAAATTATTTTGTTTGCTTTATTTTTGGTGCTTATTACGAGTAATACTCATTCTCAGAATGTCTGGGAGTTGAATCTAAATATACCTGGAAACCACGCTACAACTATTGTAAGTTTGGATGAAAATAATTGTTATGTACTTGCCGGGACAGGCACTAATTATCTCAACATATTTCATTCAGTTAACAAAGGTGAAAATTGGGATGTGTTGTATTCGAAGAAATATGATTTGACATTGTATCAGTTAAGCATCCCTGATTCATTGCATCATTTTATTGCTTGTAATAATAGTACAATTCTCAAGTCAACTGATGGTGGAAAGAATTTCACAGAGCTTATTATTGACGGCATTAATCAAATACGTGGCATTTCAATGTTAACTCAAGATGTTGGAGCTATTGCAAATCTTTCAATTTTAATAACAAAAGATGGATGGAATACTAATGATACTTTTAAAATTGAGAATGAAAACATTCATTATTCATATCGTCACCCAACTTTTATAAATGATTCTATACTATACTTAACATTAAGGATAGAAGACCTAAGAGACCTACAGTATCATGAACCACCTGTTGACAAGCCCCTTATATCGGGGCATGTCAATAACTCATTTATGAAATTAAATATTAACACATTTGATTACGAGATATTTTATATAGACCATTTCGATCATTTAGCTGATTTCTTTATTTTCAATGAACAAATCTTATTTGCATGTGGTTCAAGTAATTCAATCAGCGGTGGCACATGCCACGATGCAATTTATAAAAGTACAGATAGTGGCAAGACATGGCGAAGAGTGTTGGAATTGTACTCACATAGAAATAAATTTTATGACCATGATATTCCGCCTTTTGGACTGCAAAGCATAGCATTCAAAGACAGTTTGACAGGTATAGCTGTTGGTCAGTTCGGTAAGATTGTCTATACTCATGACGGTGGCGAATCTTGGACTTATGAAAGCAAACTTCACGATTCAATAAGCAAGACAACACCGCCTACAATGCTCGTAAGATATGCTGATACAATTCCTATAGTTGCTACATTTACAGGATACATTTATAGAATGATTGAAGATAATCTCGTTCCCGGACTCGAACACAAATACAGCATTAGCGGACGAGTTTGGGAAGGCGACAAAGGGCATGCCGGTATTCCGATTTCATTAGACACATTCCGTGTAACAATGACCGATAAAGACGGCTATTACAGATTCGGAAATCTCAAAGAGGGAACTTATCAAGTCAGAGCATTGAATAAATACTATGATGGTGGCAACCCAACCTACTACTACAAGCCATTCGATTATACACCTCTTGAATATAACATTGAACTCACAAGCGACACGACAGGATTTGATTTTAATGCTGAAGATTTACGTACTTTTTACAAAGTTGAGGGTTATATAGTTGACGACAAAGGACAAGGAATTCCTGACATCTTCCTCAGAACAGGCAGCAGTACAACCACGACTGATGAAAGTGGTCGCTTTGAATTCCCCAAAATCGAATCAAGACTTACTTTTGACGTTATTCCCTATTCGGATGTACTTACCTTTTCGCCTTCAAGTCACAGAATCAACCTAATCACAGGCGACACAACAGACTTGCTCTTTACAGCCACCCCTGCCACCAGCGTTTGGGAAAGTGCAAATAGCTCAAGCCTAATTCTGCATCCCAATCCGGCAAGCGAATATATTGAAATAGCTGTAGATATCAACCCTACGGTTAACCGTAGGGTTGATGAAGGTTCAGAAATCAAAATCTTCAATACTTTAGGCGAATGTTTATTGACCGTAGAGACAATTCATGAATTGTCTCTACAAAAAATTGATGTGTCGCATCTGCCCACGGGTTTGTATTTTGTTAGTGTTGGGCAAGTTTTTGATAAATTTATGGTTATAAGATGATGAATCTGACTTCGCAAATTGGCGGTCTTGAAGGTGATGAAAATTGTACAAGTTTTACACAATCAGTTATAAATTGGGCAACTTTTGGTATTCCAATTATAAGTGACAGTGGTGCCGTGTCATATTACCGATTTATCGAATTGGAATGTGAAGACAAATGTAGTTGGTTATATGGACTTAATAACGAAGGATTTTATGGTAGGCATAGAGTTGAATTCAATTATGAAAGCAGAAACTATTACGGAAATGATGAAATAATTATGAAAACAGCAGTTCTGGAAAATGAAATCGCAATAGAAATAGATTCTGAAATTGCAAGCGATGATTTAGCCATATCGGTCTCTTCACTTCATGGAATTGAATTGGTCAACAAGAAGTTCAAATTATCTAAAGGAATTAATTTCTATCAGATTGAATCAAGTAAGCTGAATACAGGCTTTTATATTTTAAATTTAAGATTAAATGGCTTAAATTTAAAGTCTGAAAAATTAATTATTATAAAATAGGTGGATGTTATGAAAATGATAATAATTCTCTTGTTCTTATTGATGAACTATAGCCATTTAAATTCAAATATTTGGGAAGAAACTTTCTTTAGTAGTCCTGACCTTCCTAAAGACATTGAATGTTATGACAATAATAATTGCTATATATTGACCGACTATGCATCTGGAGGAAGTGAAACCAGAATCTACAAAACAACTGATGCCGGTGCATCTTGGGAGTTGTTGAATTCAATAAAAGAATTAGAAGTGCAAGATATGAGTGTTCCGGATAGTAACAACATCTATATAGCCTTTAACAATGGTAAAACTTACCACTCTATTGATGCAGGTAAATCATTTACAGATTTTAGATTGGATAGTGTCCATTCATTTCCTTATATGATTATGTCTAATGAATTGATTGGAGCAATTACAAATGCTTATATCATTCCAAATATTTTTTATATATTAATTACTAAAGATGGATGGAAAACCTATAATAAATTAACATTAGATAGAGATAAAATACGTTTTTCTTTTCATTACCCACGCTTTATAAACGATTCGATGCTCTACGCAATAGTTAGGGTATTCGACCAAAGAGAACCCCAGTATCAGGAACCACCCGTTGATAAGCCCCGTATCTCGGGGCATATCAATAATTCATTTATGAAATTAAATATAAATACACTCGATTATGAGTTATTTTATATAGACTGATCTTCCCCCAGTTTTGTGTACACAAATATAAGAGATTATTTGTTACTAAAAAATTGTTGTTCAAATTCTAGCGGAGATAAATAATTCAAACTGGAATGCATCCTATGTCTGTTATAGAACACTT
>Ga0208244_100365_pt1 | contig 48615 bp, 43 predicted proteins | sample SubbioCR12Aug_5A_FD_184828 | JGI IMG/M metagenome (GOLD analysis project Ga0208244, IMG submission 184828) | Serpentinite rock and fluid subsurface biosphere microbial communities from McLaughlin Reserve, California, USA - CR12Aug_5A (SPAdes) | ecosystem: Environmental > Terrestrial > Deep... | reverse complement strand
GAGTGTGATATGTATTTCTTGTTCCATCACGATCTCCTTCTTATGGTTTTTGTCTGGCGACTCTAACCTTAGAGGGAGATCGTGCTCTTGTCAAAACATTTATGCCTCACCTTTTGAACGTTACTAAATCTTTATAAGTGTAAGCCGTGGTCACCTGATGGGGGAGGATGGTAAGAGGGGTGACCGCAGAGGTGAGCGTATAACCGTCCGCCTTTGCTTTTGCGCCTTCGGTGTAGCCCACCGCACTTCCTCCGCCAGGACGGTTTACAATCACGACAGCTTTACCGAGATGTTTTGCCGCATAGGGCGCCAAGGCCCGAAAAATGAGATCTGTTGCCCCGCCAGCAGCCCAGGGAATAATGACCTGGACTTCCTTGGTCGGGAATCCTACTGCATGGATGGGTATCACCATCATCAGAGACAAGACGAAAAAAATAGTGAACAATCTTTTTATCATGACAGCACCTCCTTTCTAAATGATGAACGATAGACGATAGACGACGAACAACTGCCTACTGCTTCACCCCTCCTTTCTCTGTTTTTTTAATGTCATCCGAATCAACGGAATGATTAGGAAAAGCACTGTCGCGAGAAGAAAAACCATCGAGATGGGACGATTGATAAAGATTCCAAAATCTCCGTGAGAGATCATCAGGGACTGGCGAAAGGCGATTTCCAGCCTTGGACCGAGAACTAATGCCAGGAGAAGCGGCGCTCCTTCATAAGCCCATTTTCGCATTAGAAATCCGAGAGCTCCGAACAGAAGCATGACCCAGATATCGGGAATGGAATTGTTCACGGTATACATGCCTGTGATGCAAAACAGGATGACGAGAGGAAGAAGAATCTTTTTCGGGATTCTCAGGATATTTGCAAAAAGGGGAACGAAAGGCAGATTCAAAATCAGAAGAATGAAATTGCCGATGTACATGCTGGCAATCACTCCCCAGAAGAGTCCCGGATGCTGGCTGATCAACAGAGGACCGGGTGACACCCCATGAATCAGGAGAGCGCCCAAAAGGATGGCGGTAGGCGGAGCAAATGGGATTCCGAGAACAAAGAGGGGGATGAAGGCGGATTGACAGGCGGAATTGTTTGCGGATTCAGGGCCGGCCACTCCTTCAATCGCTCCCTTACCAAACTCCTCAGGGTGCTTGGAGATTTTTCTTTCGATCATGTAGGAGGCGTACGTGGCGATCACCGGCGCGGGTCCTGGAACCAGACCTACGCCGAACCCAATTCCCGCTCCCCTGAGAATGGATGCAATCGATTTTTTCAGGTCCTGGAGGGAGGGGTAAAGATCTCTGAAGCGCGGGATGGTGACCTTCTGCTCCAACAACTCCTGAGGTTGTTGGACATTGGTCAAGACTTCGCCTATTCCAAAAAGTCCAATGGCCACCGCAACGAATTCGATCCCTCCGAGAAGATAAGTTGAGCCAAAAACGAATCGAGCGTCTCCTGTGACAGGGTCCAAACCAATCGTCCCAATGATCAGGCCAACGGTAGCCATCATAAGGGCTTTAAGCAGGGAGGTTCCCGTAACATTGCTTAAAACAATGAAGCCAAAGATCATCAGAGAGAAATATTCCGGCGGACCAAAGGCCAGAGCGGCCTCAGCCAGCGGCGGAGCCAAAAAGACCAGACCAAATAGGCCAATCGTCCCTGCAATAAAAGAGCCAATGGCGCAGATAGCAAGGGCAGGTCCGGCTCTTCCTTTCTGGGCCATCTGATAGCCGTCAATGCAGGTGATGACTGAGGCGGTTTCACCGGGGACATTGAGCAGGATGGAGGTCGTTGACCCTCCATACATCGCTCCGTAATAGATTCCAGCAAGCATGATGATGGCAGAAGTTGGGTTGAGGCCGAAGGTGGCAGGGATGAGAAGGGCGATTCCCGCAATGGGCCCGATTCCCGGGAGCACGCCGATCAGCGTTCCGACAATGGCGCCGATCAAACAATAGAGAAGGTTTTGGACTGTTCCAGCGATTGTAAACCCTGTTGCCAGGTACTGAAGCGACTCAAACATTTACTTAACCCCAAACATGAACATTGAACGATAAACGATGAACAATGAACCAAAAATATTAATTTCTAACCTCCAACCTCAAATCTCAATCTTCTTTAGTTTTTTTTCTTTTATAACCCGATCCATCCTTTTGGCAGAGGGATCTTCAGCCATTGAACGAAAAGAAAATAGGAAACCCCTGCTGTTATAAAAGATAGGAGAATGTTGAAAGCCCAGCGCTTCATTCCGAGAGACCTAAGAAGGGCCGCCATCAATAGAAATGAAGTGAGGGGATAACCCAGCTCATTGAAAAAGAGGGTGGCAAGGACCATTGCCCCTAGGAATAGACCCATCTGCCTCATTGCCCCAGGCGTTTTGACCGCCGTTTCTTTTTGAATAACAATTTTTTTATACTGAACGAATAGTCTGAAAACATAGGCGGCGGATAATATCATCAGGAGTATTCCTAAACAGAGGGGGAAAAAGCCTGTCCCTGCCATCCGCAAGGTCCCGATCGGCATCTTCAGAGAGAGGAAGGTGGTTATTGCACCGAAAAGAAAGATGACAACCCCAACAATAGCTTCATCTCTTTTCAAAATTTTCATCTTTTATTGATAACTGCTAATTGCTAACTGACTATTGACAATTGATCATTATTCAGTCCATCAACGCTCCACCGTTGACATCGAGGATCTCACCAGTGATGAAAGATGCCTCATCAGAGGCAAGAAACAGCACAGCCTCTGCCACATCCTCCGGTTTTCCCAGGCGACCGAGGGGAATAGAGGCGATGATCTCTTTTCTCCTCTCCTCTGACCACTGGGCGCTCATCTCCGTCTCAATCGCATGGGGGGCCGCTCCGTTAACATTGATTCCAAAGGGAGCGAGTTGTCTTGCCAATGTTTTTGTCAAGGCATCGATTCCAGCCTTTGAAGGGCCATAGCCAGGAGCGGACGTGATATCCCCCATCTTTCCCGCGATGGAAGAGACATTGATGATCTTCCCGTATCTCTGCTGCTTCATTGTCTCTACGACCGCCTTTGAACAGAGAAACGTCCCTTTAAGGTTGACCTCCAATACCCGATCCCAGTCCTCTTCCGTGACCGTCTCGATCGTTCCCCTACGGATAATACCGGCATTATTAACCAGGATATCAATACGGCCAAAGGCTTTCTTCACTTGATCGACCATGATCTTAACTTCGGCGTTTTTGGAAATATCGCAGGGGATGGCAATTGCTTCCCCCCCATTCTTAACAATCTCATTTTTCAGGGCGATTGCTCCCTCTTGATCAAAATCGACGATTGCAACCCTCGCTCCCTCCCTGAACAAAGTCAGAACGATGGCTTTTCCAATTCCTCTTGCTCCTCCTGTGACAATAGAAACTCGCCCCTTCAATTTCATATTTCCTCTTTAATCCTTTCCGAATACCAAATTGGGAAGAAACAACACAATATCCGGGAAAAAGATGATCAACAGATCTACAAGCAAGATCGCCACAATGAATGGGATCGATTCTTTGATATAATCCTCCAATTGACAATCAAGGATTGAGCAGACCGTATACATGGATACGCCGACAGGAGGGGTTACGAGGCCCAACACAATCACGAGCATAAAGACAAGTCCGAAATGGACGGGATCAATGCCTACTTCACTGACCAGAGGAAGAAGGATGGCGGTAAAGAGAAGGATGATGGCGGTGCTGTCGATGAACATCCCCGCAATGAAGACGGCTCCCACAATGAGGAGCAATAATATCTGAGGGTTATTGGTTATTCCAAGCATAAATCGAGAGAATACGTCCCCTGCTCTTTCATAGGCCAGGCCGTAGCCAAATATTCCGGACAGGGAAATGATGAGCATAATCGAGCCGATGTCAACGATAGTAAATTCGAGAGTTCTTTTAAACTTTTTCCAGGTGAGTTCCCTGTAGAAGACCGCTCCGACGGCTAAGGCATAGACTCCGGCAAATGCGCCTGCTTCCGTTGGGGTATAGAGGCCAAACCTTATCCCTCCGATTAATGCAATTGGAAAAAGAAATGCCCAGATACTGTCGATCAGCGCCATCCCCACGTCTTTAAGAGAAGGGCGCTTCCTTTCAGGGAGGTATCCTTTTATCTTAGAGGTAATTGAGACAGCTATCATCAGGAATAGCATCATCATCAAACCCGGGACAATACCTCCAGTAAAAAGCCTTCCGATGGAAACCTGGCCAATGGTCCCGTATAAGATCAGCCCGATACTGGGCGGAATGACCGGAGCGATACAAGCCGTAATGGCAGACACGGAACCCGTATATCCCTTTGAGAACCCTTTTTTGAGCATCTCTGGACCGAGGAGGCGCGCTTCCATGGCGGCATCGGCAATCGCTGAGCCCGAAACACCGCCCATCAGGGTGCTGAGCACAACATTGACCTGAGCGAGTCCTCCCCGCATATGACCGGCAAGCACTCCTGCAAGTCTGATCAGTCTGTGGGTGATTCCTGTTTCGTTCATCAGGTTGGCGGCAAAGATGAACAGCGGAATGGCGAGGAGGGGAAAATTCTGGGTTTGTGAGATCGGAAGTTGGATGATCATCGTAAACGGCAGTTGGGGGTTTTGCAGAAAGAACAAAGTTCCTGCAATGCCTATAGCAAAGGCGACAGGCATTCCCATTAAAAGAAAAAGAATAAATATGATAAAGACCAACAGCATCTTTCCAATCCCCCTAATACCAGAAATAAAAAGCGTGTAGTCGGAAGGTAACGGTAAGGATGCCCGTATCGTCATCCGGTTACGTTATTCGTCTTCTATTTCAATAATCGTAACCCTTTGACGATATGCGAAACGCCTGCCTGCCGGTAGGCAGGGGCTTCGTCACTGTAACCGACATTCTCCTCCCCGCTTCGCTAATCTCTCCCTGATTTTATTAATAGTCGTTATTACCATCAGAGTCCCAGCGATTGGCACACTGATCGTTACCCAGGTGTAACTGAATCCCGGGATCCCCTGAAACTGTCTGAATCGGGTGGTATAGGAAAGCTTGATGCCATATCCGATGAAAGCCAATAAAAAGATGAGGATAATGAAGAAATTGATGAGTTCGATTGAATTTCTATATTTTTCAGGCAGCTTTTTGATTAAGAATTCGACATTCATCAATTTGTTGTTCCTCATCGCCACATCGCCGCCTAAAAAGGTACACCACGCAAACAAACAGACCGCCATGTCCACCGACCAGTTAATGGGGTAACCTATGTATCGCGTCACCGCGGCAACGAATACCAGCCCTACGATGAACACCAAAAATACCTTAATTAAAAAAGTTTCACCCTTACAGATATACTCATATAACTTCTTCATCATTTATCCTTTGTCCCTTAAAGTAAACTCACAGTCTACCGTCTAAGAAATTTATGTCGTAAGTCCGTTCATGGTTCGATCCCGCGCTTCGCGGGATCACCACGAACGGACCACGGCACATTAAAAATCAATTGTTTAACCACTTGTCCTGAGCGTGTCAAAGGGCGAACGGTGAATGACGACACAGCCTCCCAATGAAGAGGGACTGTTTTGTTTTAACCCTCCTACTTCTTAAACCCAAGCTCCTTGTGGACTTTATCCTTTACATCGGCAATTTTCAAAACCTCATAGGCTTTTTCGCCCGCCTTCCTGAAAGCGGCTATATCGACTTTATCGACCACAACCATCCCCCTCTTGATGAGGTCCGCCTTCACAGCTTTTTCACTCTCAATGATCGATCTGGAGGTTTCCAGTCCGGCTTTGTCGCATTCCTCGACGAGTATCTTTTGGTATTCCGGGGGCAAAGCGTTGAACCACTTGGCGCTGATGACCTCAAAATTGACCAACATGATATGTCCGGTCTCGGTGACGTACTTCAGGACTTCATAGAAACGTCCACCGGGGATGTTGTTATAAACGAGCTCAACCCCATCAATCACTTTTTGTTGAAGGGCTGGATACATCTCTCCAAAGGCGAGAGCCACCGGGGTTGCGCCGAGGGCGCGCACAGACTCCTGCCAGATGGGCGCAGGGGGAGTTCGGATGCGCTGACCTTTTAAATCGTCCGGAGATCTGACAGGTTTGTTCGTAAAGAAGTGTCGATAACCCTGGACCCAGCCGAAGGATAGAACTTTAAAGCCGAATTTGTTGGCCAACTCATCAAGCCAGCCCTGTACCGTTGGCATCTTCTTTAGTCTTTCCACTCCGCCAAGGGTCTCCACAAAATACGGGCCATTCATAATGGCAATGCCGGGGATATACATACCCATGCGGGCTGAATCGGTGTTCTGGCCCACATTAGCCCCTGCCCTGATTTGCTCCAAAATATCCTCTTCAACGCCAAGCTGAGCACTGGCAAAGACTTCTATTTTAAGACCGCCCTTTGTTCTCTCCTCAACCGCTTTTGCCCATTTCTGAAACCCTGCGTGATAGGGTTCTCTTGGGCTCAACACATGGTTAAATTTCAATGTATATTTGGCCTGTCCAAACGCCGGCGTTCCATAGAAAGCGATTGTTAGGAGCAAAACCATCAATAAGGCTACCATCATCGAAAACTTTTTCATCTTCCTTCCTCCTTTTTTTGAAAAATTCCAAATTCTTAACTCTTAACTCTAAACTAAAATCACCTTCCCCCCCGATAACCCAATCGCCGGGAGATATCCAAAGCGGTTTTCATCACCTCCTTTTTTAAAGTTTCCTGGGCCATGTTTTTAGTAACCCGAAAAGCCGGTCCGGAAATGCTGACCGCGGCGACAGCATTCCCCGCCTCGTTATAGATGGGGGCGCCCACGCATCGAACCCCCTTCTCATTTTCTTCGTCGTCAATGGCATATCCCTGATTCCGAACCATTTTCAGATGCTCTTTCAACTGAACTGTATCCGTGATCGTATGCTCCGTTCTTTTAGATAACTTTTTCTCTTTCAGGAATTGGTTCAACGCTTCATCCGAAAAGAGGGAGAGAAGAACCTTCCCTACGGCGCTGCTGTGAGCAGGGTTCCGGAGGCCGATCCGTGAGGCCATCCTCAGTCCGCTCGGGTTATGAGCCACTTCGACCTTATCTATGTAGACCACTTCATTTCGATCGAGAATCACCATATGGACGGTCTCTTTTGTTCTTTCAGCCAGTTCCCTTAAAAAGGGTTCGGCCTCCTTGCGGAGATCAAGCTGGCCCAAAAGAAGGTTCCCCAGTTCCACGAGTTTAAATCCCAGGAGATAGTTTCTCGTCTTCGGATCCTGACGCACATAGCCCAGATAGGACAGTGAGGAGAGAAGGCGATGCGTGGTCCCCTTCGGAAGGGATACTTTTAAAGAGAGGTCCCGGACGCTGATTCCCTGTGGGTTCTGTCCCAGGATATCGAGGATCAGGGAGACACGTTCGATGGTCTGGACAAGGTTGTTTGGTTTTGATTCCTGTGGGGTGACCATAAATCGTTTCGCATTATGGAACGATGTTCCACATTATATTAACAATATCGATTCTCCTTAGTCAAGAGTTTTTTTTCAGCCTAACGGGAAAGTGATTTTATTGATAGTCTCTTTGATTTATTTTGAAGGTTTGTGTTAGTGATAGACATGAAGGAGAGATGATGGCCCAAAAGGTATTGATGCCCTAATGATTACCGAGGAAGAAAAGAAGGTTTTGCCATATGATCCATCTGATAAATCCTGAGGTTTTTCAATCCACAAAATACCTTCAAAAATTGAGAAGGAGGGATCAAGGTGAAAAAACATAAAGTTTTGCTCTATGAGGATATGCGCGAGGAAGGGAAAGCAGTTCTGAAAGAGAAGGCAGAGCTATCTTTTACCGAGCGTCTTGATGAGAATTCCCTCGCCGATAAGGTTAGGGAGATAGATGGAATCATTATCCGCGCCAACGGAAAGGTGAGCCGGAGATTGATGGAGGCCGCCCCCAAACTCAAGGTGATTGGACGACATGGGGTCGGCGTGGAAAATATTGACATAGAGGCAGCGACCGAGAAGGGGATATGGGTGGTCAATACGCCGGATGCCAATGACATCTCCGTGGCCGAGCATTTTTTCGGGTTGGCCCTGATGCTTTCGAAGATGCTAAAAAAGGCCGACATTGCCCTCCGTGAAGGAAGGTGGGAGGCACGGTATCAGTATATCGGGAATGAACTCCACGAAAAAACGCTCGGCATCCTGGGCTTCGGCCGGATCGGTAAGGCTGTGGGCCGCATCGGTTCCAAAGGGTTTAATATGAATGTCCTCTATTATGATGCGGTTCGTTATGAGGAGATGGAGAAGGAGATTGGGGCTGTCAAGGCTGATCTGGAAGAGGTGATCTCCAGATCGGATTTTATTTCGATCAACCTTCCCATGTTGCCTGTTACCAAAGGCTTAATTGGGGAGAGAGAATTCGGAATGATGAGACCTACGGCCTATATCATCAATCTCGCCAGAGGACCGATCTGGGATGAGAAGGCGCTCTTCAAAATTCTGAAAGAGGGGAAAATAGCGGGTGCGGCCTCGGATGTTTTTGATGTTGAGCCAGCCTCCAAAGAAAACCCTCTACTTCAACTTGAAAATTTCATCGGCACGCCTCACTCCGCAGCTCACACGGAGGAAGCGTTGAGGAGGATGAGTCTGGTGGCAGAGGATATTTTAAGGGTGCTGGAAGGAAAGGAGCCGGTCTACCCGGTCAATAAACCAGTAAAAAAAGGCTGTTAAAGCTCTGAGGTTGGAGGAACATTCTCCCTTGGATAATTTTAGGCAAATTTTGGTTGCCTCAAACCTCATACCTTAAAGATCGTATATTTATTGAAGGAAATGACGACGAATCACTCCCAGAGGGTCCACCCATCTCAGCTCTTTTAAAGTGTCCATTGTTTCCCAATAAAGGTTTTCGTAAGAGATGTTTTGGGAGATCCACCCAACCGAAATGTGTAAATGAGGAGGGATGTTCCTTTGTGACTTGTTTGGCCTGGCTAAATTGGCAACGATGTCTCCTGCCTTGACGATCCTGCCGACGTGGAGACCATTGGATAAGTTTGTGTGGCCATAAATGGTGCAAAGTCTTGGATAATCGCTATCGAGAGGACGATGTTCCACCATCACCGATTTGCCAATGAAATCGTCCATCACTCTGACAACGGTTCCATCATACAAAACAGGGATCTTCGTTTTTTCATCAAGGCGAAGCATTTTGTCTTCGCAATCCCTGTAAAAACAGAGATCCAATCCCTCATGGGGTTTATCACGTTTCTCCTGATTGGACCACCATTTGTCCATCGCATTGAACAACATTCCAGGATAGAAAATCCACTCCTGGAAGCCGAGTTTATCCAGAGCATTTTCCCGGACAACAAACTGAGTGAATCGTGATTTCTTTAAAAATGGCGTCTCGGAGGCGTCCAAACCTTTGACCTCTGCTCCTCAATGTTTGACTCTTTGGGCGTTCCATGGTTTAGTTCCAGCCCATGGCCCTCCTTGAACCTCCACACTCCCCTCGAGTAAATCCCCGGTCACACGACCACTGAACTTCATTAGCACGTTTTGTCCTTCAACATTATACCTTATCCCGAAACTCACCTGATTGCCTTTCAGCCGTTGGTCCCTAATGTGAAATTCTCGGCCTTGAACAATTATTTTTCCACTAACTTCCTGATATTTTTGATTTAGAGTCAACTGGTCTTGCAGATCACCTCCGAGGGATGCGATGTTGAAGCGCCATATCCCTTTCACATCCGCCGGGATGACCCAATAGTAAAAAAATCGGTCACGGATTTGCATCATCTCATCAGGTTCCCAATCGGCCATATCAAAAGTATAGGAAACGATCCGGGTTCCGGGTTTGAGTTCACGAAAAAGCTTTTGCCGAAGTTGGTAGTTTAAATCGTTAAGGAGATAGAGGGTGACCACGGTTGCTTCACGAATATCCGCTTTGAAGAGGTCTCCCTCAATAAACGTTGTTCGGTCAGCCACTTTTGCTTTTTGTGCATTTTCTTTGCTCTCTTTGATGCGGACAGGGTCAATATCGACCCCGACACCCCGGGCGCCAAAATTTTTTGCGGCTAAAATTACAAAGCGTCCATCCCCGCACCCGAGATCATACACCACATCGTCTTGATTCACCCCCGCCTTGTTGAGCATGGCTTCCACTACATCCCATGGGGTTGGATCAAAATGCACATCAGGCACTCGGGTCTGTGCATGGCCTGCTATGGAAAAACCCAGCACCATCAAGAAGATTAGGATGGATCCTGATCTTTGAATCTTCCTCATCACTTTCTCCTTTGTAAGGCGGTGTCGATTTGTGAGATTAATCTACACTTCCAATGGCGGAGCTAACCGGCCGCCTGCTTTTTGGCGATCCGAGTTGAGCGAATGGTTCGACCTCCACCTTTTTGAACTTTTATTTCTTTGAATAGCCGTAACTCCAGGCGGCAGCCGAGGGCGTGAGCGTACTTTTGCAATGTGGCAAAAGAGGGAGAATGCTTTCCTCTGTCAGATTCCAGCCGAGCAATGGCTGATTGCGTTGTGCCGATGCGTTCGGCAATTTCAGCCTGGGTAACGCCTGCAGCAGCACGAGCCTTGAGAAACTCATCGAGAAAAGCGAACTCTTCGCCGAGCTGGTCGTATTCAGCTCTTACGTCTGTCCGTGCAAGGGCGCGAGCCTTAAGTTCTTTGTGTGTAAGCATTTTTGATCTCCTTCACCCATGGCCCGGGTGTGCGGCATACCCAGATCCGGTCCGTATACCTCCATGCGGTCAGAATATCGAAGGTACCGACCAAGAAAACCAGCGGGCCTTGCAAGAATTTCCTCCTGCAGAGACTGGCTGTAGTAAGTGATCATCCAACCCACGGATGGATTATAGCGTATTTGCTATATTAGGTCAAGTGGTATTTGCAGAAAGGAGAGTTATGAAATGGGATTCGGGTAGGTAAAAATGAAAATTAATCAAGTTCATAGGTTACGGTTACGAAGCCCGTATTGTTTAGCGTTAATAGTGATGATAAGGATTTCAATTCGATCAACATAACCTTTTCACGAAACGGGCCTCTTAACCTTAACCGTTCGACTATGACCTTTTGTTTCAGGGGCGTTTCATCTCCTCGAGCGTTGACTTTGAGGCGTTGTACATAAAGCCGATATCCGTGGAGCAAGCCAGAACCGTCATTCCCTTTGCTCGCCATTTCCTGACAAGTTCGGTATTTCCGATGTGAATGCCTGAGGCTTTCCCTCTCTTTTTTGCCGCCTCAACCACCTTGTCAATGGCCTGTGTCAAAATCTCCGAACCCATCTGATCCGGGACATCGAGGGAGATGGAGAGGTCATTCGGACCGATCAAGCCGACATCGATCCCCTCCGTAGCGAGGATCGCATCGATATTCTCAATCGCTCCCCGGGTTTCAATCTGGGCAATGATCAGGGTATGTTCATTTGCCTCTTTCATAAACTCAAGGGCTTTCAGAGGTTTGTAGTCTGTTTGACCGGTCTGGGTGCCAAATCCTCTCTGTCCGATCGGCGTATATTTGCTGTAACGGGCAATAGCCTCGGCCTGTTCTTTTGTGGAGGTCATGGGAACCATGATACCTTCTGCGCCGGCATCGAGGACCCTTGAGATGAAGAAGGTTTCTAAATGAGGAACCCGGATGACCGGGGCAATGCCTGCAGACTTGGATCCGCGAATCAGATCCGCTATGGTTTCCATGTTGTAGTTACCATGCTCCATATCGATGAGAACAAAGTCGTAGCCCACCGAGGCAAAAATGACCGGCGCTCCCGGGTCCCGCGCCTGCCGGATCATCGTCCCATAAACACACTCTCCTGCCAACACCTTTTTTCTTAAACCAGACCAGACCATAGTTCCTCCTAACCTAAATCCAAATGCCAAAGTTCAAATGTCAAATCAATGACAAATTTCTAAATGTCAAATATTCCTTTTTGTCATTTGGGCTTTGGATTTCATTTGAACTTTGATCTTTGACATTTGACATTGTGATTCATCTGAGTAGTCCCATGTTTTTCAGAACCTCTTTTAATTCCTCTTTCGCCTTGGGGGAGATTCCTCCGACCGGGGGTATTCCGACTCCTGCATCAATTCCAATGAGATTCAATGCTTCCTTAATTACCACGGGAAAAGTTCCCAAATCGAAAGCTAATCGCAGGGGAGCCAGACGAAACTGCGCTTCGAGGGAGCGTTTCATATCCCCTGCTTTAAAAGCCTCATAAATTTCAACGATCACTTTGGGCGCTACATTGGCTGTGGCGGCAATAGCCCCTTTGCCTCCGTAACAGAGCGTTCCATAGATCAGGGTGTCCCTGCCAGCCAGAACAGAAAATCTTTCGTCCGTTCTCCGGATATATTCAGCTGTGAGCGAAAGATCTCCGGAGGAATCTTTAATGCCGACGATGTTATCGACCTGCGAGGCCCGGACGACAAAATCAGCTGAAATGTTTACTCCCGTACGGCCAACATTGTTATAGAGAAGGACCGGTAACCGTGTGGCCTTTGCAACAGCCGTGAAGAATTCCATCAGCTCCGAATCATTGGGTTTGATGAAATAGGGGGTGACCACAGAAACAGCGCTGACTCCGGCGGCCTCTGCCATCTGCGTCAGGGCAATGGCCTCGCGGGTCGTGATGGCACCTGTTCCTGCATAAACCGGAACCCGGCCTCTGGTCTCATCGACAACGACCTCGATGATCCTTTTCTTTTCCTCAAAGGTGAGGGCATAGAACTCACCCTGACTTCCGACAGGGAAGAGGCCATGAACGCCTCCTTCGATCAGATAGTTGGTCAGTTTCCGCAGGGCTGACTCATTGATCCTACCCTCCTTGGTGATCGGAGTGACCATCGCTGGAATGATGCCCTTGGGTTGAAAATTCATAGCTACCTCCAGTTATAAAGGTTAAGGTTGAGGTTAAGGTTGAGATTGAGGGAGAGGGTAAAGAGAAACTTATCCTTATCCTTATCCTTAGCCTTATTAGCATTCTCATAATAATAAAGACACTTTTTTATAAAATCCCTCCTCACCTCCCTTTGCCTGTCTTTGACAGGAAAAAGATTACCAAAGGGAGGTAAAATTCCCCTCTTTGGCAAAGAGGGGGAAGGGGAGATTTTCCAATGCTTATGTCAGTTCAATTTATCTTTTAACAATCGGAAGCGTTAATAGCCCATCCGGGATCAAAACCACTCTTGCTTTTGGATTCTTCCTCAGCTCTCGATCCAGTCCATCCTGAAGAGTGGGGACTGATTCAAGGTATAATTCTTTCAACGTCTCCTCAGGGAGGAGACAGTCTGTCATAACGATCCTTGCCTGTTTTAGAATCCGTGCCAGAATGAGGGCCTTTTGTTCTCCTGGAGCAAAACCTTCCTCGCGGGAGATGGCGATGATGTCATCCACATCCTGAGCTTTCTTCATGATATCACAGTATCCGGGATGTCCGCAGCCATCCTCACAGGGGGCAGGGATGAGAATGACGCCGCCCTTTGTAACCACCGACTGGGAGCCGAAGACGACCACATTGCCAGCACGCGTGGCCTGATAGAGGTCGAGAGACTTCGGATGACTGACCCCGCTCACCACAATCTCTCCGGGCTCTCTAATGTCCACCTCGAAGAGTTGACGGGCAGCCTTCACCCCTTCATGAAAGGCTTCAACCGGATCTCCTGCAACTACTTTCACCACTTCCTTCTTTCCCGTCTGAACCACATTGACTATGAAATGGAGTCCCAGCCGATGAGTTGCTTCGGTGAGGAATTTCCGGAACTCATTTTCTTCAATCACACCGAGCCGGGTCTGTTGGAGCATCTGATAATTATGGGTTGCAGCAATCGTTTCATCGCCAGCGACTCCAACGGCAATGCTCTTCACCCCGCCGCTATAGCCGGCGAAGAGGTGGGTTTCAATCACTCCTGTGGAGATCCGGATGTCTGCCTGTGCCACGGTACGGTTGAAGAGCAGCGGAATACCGCTTTTTGTCGTTCCAAGAGAGACAAGCTCTTCCTTATTATATGAATTGTGATTGATGAAAGAGATTTCATCCACGATCTTTCCAAACTTCTCTCGCAGCTCTTCAGGAGTATTTGGACGGTGAGTTCCAGTGGCCACAATAGCGGTGATATCCTCTTTTCTGATCCCCCCTTGCTTCAGTTCCTCAAGAAGAAGGGGCACGATCGTCTCTTCGGGGAGCTGACGCGTGATATCGGTAACGATGAGCGCAACGGTCTGGCCAGGTTTCACCAAGTCACGAAGTTGCGCGGAATGGATGGGATGATGAAGAGCATCCTCGACCGCACTTTTCACATCCGGAACAGGTGCCATCCCGTGAGATTGCACCCACTGCACCGAAACACCATCGGGGATATTTAAACCGATCATCTTTTTCCCGCAGGGGATTGGATAATGCTTCATGCTACTCCAATGTAATATTGAATTCTTTGATCAATCTTTCCATCTTTGAGGTGAAATTAACATCAGAATAGTCCAGACTGCAAGAGGAGTCAACCCTTCGGCTCTCCAGCCTGAAGGCTGTGGCTTGCCTTCGACCCGAGCTCCGGCCGAGGGGCTCAGGGTTGACCCTGAGCGGCGCTTCTCTGCCACGCCTTCAAAGGCGGGGCTTGGCGCCGTCGAACGGGTCAATTTCCTCCTCGGACCCGACAGGCTTCCTGACGTTCAACAAAACAGTTGAAGAGATCATTTGCGGACGCCAAAAGGCAAAACGAGAAGTTCTTGTCCCTTTGAACACCATGTAAATTTTTATGTGATTAATATTAATACGTTGTAGGGCTTGTCCTTGAGACGAGGACAGGCGATTTTTGTAGGAAGGAATTGAGGGACGAATAGACGAATAAAAGATAGGCCATTTGTTGAAATTTATGAAAATTTTATAAAAATACCTGTTGAATACCGCCCAGCTCTGCTGGGCGGATGAAAACAGGTTCGCGAAGCGATAAAACATGGTATAAGTTGGATATGAGCCTGATAAAACGAACAAGTCTTGCAGTTTTGGGGAGGAGATTTTTGGGGTGATGGGTATTTTGTTCGGTCTGTTGGGGACAAGGTAACCTCAGATGTCATAGGTTGAAACATAAAGTATCAGCACCACGAGCAGTTGAGTTTTGATTTTAATGCCCCGCAGCTCTGCTGCGGGGTTCTTTACTATTGACTTTTAAAAATCCCTTTGATATTAAAAAGTTACAAAAAGGGGGGCAGAATTCAGAGAGTGGCGCCAGTAATTTGATAAATCGTCCGTTTCTTTCCATATAAATTATAACCTATCTGCCCCCGATAATTATTCCTCCATAAAAATTTGAATATTTTTTTAAGAAATTCGTCTAAAATATTCAAATAAAAAGATTGGATAAACCAACCACTTTAAAATAAAAGAAGATTCAATCCCTAACACTACAACCAATTAAAGGAGATGAACCCCTATGTTTAAGAGATTAGCCATTTTGTATCCTATCTTTTTAACCTCTGCTGTTTTTTTAATGGTTAATGTTGTCATGGCCCAGGTGATTCCTCCAAAGGCCCGCGGAACACAATCTGGTGGACCAACAATTGACCAAGCCCAGAAGGGGGATGTAATGGGGCCCAAAGCCAGGGTTGCAGTATCCAGATTTGAGGATAAGTCGGCCAAGGGAAGGTCTACCGGTAAAATAGGAGATGGAATGGCAGAGATGTTGTCAAATGCACTCTTTACCACAAATCGATTTATTGTCCTGGAACGGGGAGCCGTAGGCGATATCCTTAAGGAACAGGATTTCGGAGCGTCTGGCCGTGTCAAACAGGAAACAGCGGCCAAGATTGGCGAGATAGAAGGAGCTGATCTTCTGATTCAAGGAACAATAACTGAATTTGAGCCTGGGGCATCAGGTGCCGAAGGTAGAGGTAGCGGTAGGGGGCCGAAACGATTGCCCGGACCTTTTGGAAGGGGCTTCGGTGATATTGGTGTAGGAATAACAAGATCTCATGTGGCGATGATTGTTAAAGTGATTGATGCAAAAACAAGCCGAATCCTTGCCTCGGAACAAGTAGAAGGAAAGGCTACTGACATCTCCGGAATGGCGAGCATGGGGGGAGGGGGGTTGTCAAGTTTCTTTTCTGGGTATTCAAATACTCCTATGGAGAAAGCAATAAGGGTTGCAATTGAAGAGTCAGTAAGACTAATAGTTGCCAAAACGCCTGCTGAATATTACAGAGTTGGAACGACGCCTCAACCTCCAACCACTGCTCCAGCCAGAACAGTCACCCCAACGCCGGCTTCTACTCAACCTCCATCACCAACACCCGCTCCATCAAAAACCCAAGGGACTGAGCCTCAAATCGTTTATGTGAATTGGCCAAAGGTAAGTTTTCGTGAAGGTCCTGGAACAGACTACAAGATATTGGCAGAAATAACAAAAGGAACCGGTCTTGCGGTGATAGGAGAGAAGGGCCCATGGCTTAAAGTTAGACTTGAAGATGGTCGAGAAGGATGGATAGGCAAGGCAACTACTTCGGCAAACCCGTAAGGTAAGCCACTTGAAGGTAAATTGAAGATCAAAGTAAAAAGGCAACAATTTCTCAAACGCCTCTCAGAATTGAAAAGATAATGGGGTGATGTTTATGCAGTTCTTTTCAAATCTCCTTTTAATTATTTCAGTGGGAGTTTTTTTTAGTTGCGCAGCAGTTGAAAGAGTAACCCAACCCAAAGCAAAATCCACTTCCCCAGAAGGGACAGGTCCCACTATCGAACAGGCACAAAAAGAAGACTACCGGGGGCCAAAGGCCAGGGTCGCAGTAACAAGATTTGAAGATAAGTCAGCAAAAGGAAAGACAACAGGGCAAATAGGAGATGGAATGGCAGAGATGTTGTCAAATGCGCTTTTAAAAACAAACCGATTTATTGTCCTGGAGCGAGGAGCCATAGGCGATGTCATTAAGGAAGGGGACTTCGGAGCATCCGGTCGGGTCAGGCCAGAAACGGCTCCCAAAATCGGTGAGATAGAGGGCGCCGAACTTCTGATACAAGGAACGATTACGGAATTTGAACCCGGGACAGCAGGTGCCAGAGGTAGTGGGTCAGCAAGACCACCACGGAGAAGAGGATTACCTGATATTTTTGGAGGAATAACAACATCTCATGTGGCAATGATTGTTAAAGTCATCGAGGCAAGGACTGCCCGGATACTTGCATCTGAACAAGTGGAGGGGAAAGCTACCGATATTATGGGGTTAGCCAGTTTTGGTGGAGGCGAATTATCAAGCATCTTTGGTGGCTATTCAAAAACACCGATGGAGAAGGCAATAAGGGTTGCGATTGAAGAGTCGGTAAGGTTAATTGTGGCCAAGACTCCCGCTGAGTATTATCGAGTTCCGCAAGAACCTCAGCCGAAGAAACCTCCAATCCATACACCAGAGCCACCAACAAAACCTCCTGCCCCTGCTCCACCATCACCACCGGAACCCCCTCCGATACCAAAAGAACCTTCGAAGCATGATCAACGCACTACGCAAGTGACAAAGGCCAATGAGAATTTGAGGGATGGACCGGGCGGGAATACTGTAGGCCAGGTTAAGAAAGGCACATTTCTAGTGATTCTTGAAGAAAAAGGGAATTGGTTACATGTTCGGCTCGAGGATGGTCGCGAGGCATGGATATGGAAGGAGTCAACATCAGAGGCTTCTAAAAAATCCCCGACACCTTCTCCTCCAAAGACAAAGAGCCCAAGCCCGATGTGACGGTTGATGAATGGAAAAATTTTTTGGAGGTAAAAATGTTAATCTGCACGAAGTGCAACATAGAATATGAGGAAGGAAAAAAGTTTTGCAGAAATTGTGGAAGCCCTCTGGTTACCAAAACAGAACCTCCTCTCAAATCTGAAGACACAAGCCAGATTAAAGAAAAGAAACCTGAAGCCTTATTGATCTGTCCAAAGTGCAATGTATTTTACGAGACCGGTAAATTTTGCAGAAAATGTGGCACAGTGCTCGTTAAACAAGTTCAATTACAAGAAAAAGAAATGCCCGTAGTGACTCCCTCGCCACAGATCAAAGCAGAACCCCATTTAATTCAGACACCTAAAGAACAAACCATTGAGAAACCTAAGGTGACGCCCAAAATAGAACAAAATAAAGAAGTTAAGAAAGAACTTCCTCCAATCCAAACACCCGCACAAAAACAAGTTGAAAAATTGAAAAAAGAGACCAGAAAAATGGAGACCCCTCCACCAGAGAGGAAGGGAATACTCCGACCTCTAACCATTGGGATTGTAGGGATAATTGTTTTGATTGCAGTAGCAGGATACTTGCTTTGGCCAAAATACTCACACCTGATAAAAAAACACCCTCCTTCGTCCCCTGCTCTGATTTCAAAAGAAGGGACTCCTCCGGTTTCTCCCTCCGCAGAGGTAAAACCATCACCATCCCCGGGTACAGAAGCCCAAGAAATCGAAAAGATCAAATCTCTCCTCGAAAATATCCGGCAGGGAAATCTCCAAAAGAATATTGACCTTTTCATGTCCTGCTACTCAATTGATTTTAGAGATCGTGAAGGGAGAAGAGGGGACACACTTGAAAACTGGAAGAATTTTGATTACCTCGAACTTTCCTATGATTTGAAGAGCCATTCGATATCGGGTGATACAGCAAATGCAAGAGTGGAGTGGTTTATTCTAACTTCGTCAAAGAGAGGCGGTCAATCTCAAGAAAGCAAAGCCCTACTGGATGTGACATTTAAAAAAGAAGATGGGAGCTGGAAGATAAAAGAAATCAGACCGATCAGTTAAAAAATCTAATCTGAGAGGAGGGCGCATTATGTTTTGCACAAATTGTGGAACCGCAAACAAGGACGATGCCAAATTCTGTGTGAAATGCGGAGAAACCCTTGGGGATATTCAAGGAGAAGTAAAACCTTCGACTGCAAAAGTTTTGAAAGATGATTTTTCAAAAAAAGGAGCCGGCTTTTTTGAAGCTCTTTTTGATTTTTCGTTCACTGAGTTTGTCACTTCAAAGATAATAAAACTTTTGTATGGTTTAACAATGTTTTTCGCTGGCATTACTGCCCTTATAATCATAATAATAGGGTTTTCTACACATGCAGGGGCGGGGATTGTCGCTCTACTCATAGTTGCCCCATTAATATTCCTTATATCTGTTATTTATGGCAGGGTTCTGTTGGAAATTATTATTGTAATTTTCAGGATAGCAGAACATTTGGCTGAGATGGCACAACAAGGGAAAATTGAAAAGAAACACCCGGATGAATAATGGTTAAAAAACCTTCGTCTAACCACTGAGAAAATTTAAGGAGGGAGAGATGAAAAACAAAGACTCCCCATTAAGCATTTTCAAGATATGGCTAATCGGTTTTATATTTCCTTTAATCCTAATCCTTTTAACTTACACTATCGCATATTCTCAGATAATTAGCCCCAAAATTTCTATCACATCTTCTAAAGATCCTGCTGGAGTCACAATTAATATCAATGGCACCGGATTTTCAGCCGGAAGCGCCGCCACCCTTTATGCGAAAAATCCCGATGGTTCACAATCGGGAATCCTCTCTATGGGAATATCACCGGGTGGTTCGTTCAATATAAGCCATTTGTTTCCAACTGGTTATCCCCAAGGAACTTACCTTTTGTGGGTAGTTGATGATTCTACAGGAAAATACAGCAATCGCATCAATTTTCATATGCCAACAACCAAATCAACCGAGATGAGGATGTCTCCACCACCATATTCCCCTGCATATACACCGAAACATGGCGATTTGATCAGGGTGAAGGGGGATACAAAAGTCTATATTGTCTATGGCCAGCAGCAAGGGCCTCAGCTAAACTACCAGCGAAGGGGAATAGTAACTGAAGAAGTTTTTAAACAGATGGGATTTAAATGGAGCGACGTGAAGGATACAGACCAACAGGATTTGATGAATATCCCAGAAGGACCACCCATCTGGGCAAAGGAGTTAATTACAACATTTCCGGATGGAACATTAATCAGGTTAAAGGGCAAACCTCAGACCTATGTCATTCAGGGGGGAAGAAAGAGTTACATCCCTGATCCAGAAACATTCCAATCCAGAGGGTATAGCTGGGACCAAGTGAAAGAGGTTGATCAGACAACTCTTGATAGCATCGTGACAGGAATTCCTTTAACCTCAGTCAAACCACCTTTTCAGTATCATCCACCAGGACAGCCTCCGCCCCCGGTAATTCAGCCACCTCCTACTGGATCACCTCCTCCAATTCAACCTCAACCTTCTTTCTTTTCAGACGGAACCCTGATCAAAGGATCAGGCCCGGGTATCTATCTGATTGAAAATGGAGTAAGACGTTTAATTCCAGACATGGAAACTTTCAACACCATGGGGCTTAACTGGGGTAATGTAACCAATGTGGATGAGCAGAAATTGGAAAGTTTACCCTTGGGGATACCATTCCCTAAAAAAAGGAAGTAGAAATTCGCAAAATCAAATAGACAAAAAGATTTGGGAGGGTAAGATGCTAAAGAAATTTCTGTTCATTTCTATTTTACTGACAACAATATCTATTTTATGTGCCAATAACATCTCTTTGGCACAAACTTCAGAGAAATTGCAGCAATCAATTATACCTACTTACGCACGTTACCTTTCTTCCGAGTCTGAATGGAGAGAGTGGAGTAATAAAGCTATTAATTGGGCGGAAAAATGCATGAAGGATTCAAATTGTAGTAAAAGTTACCGTGATTATTGCTTAACGTTTGTAGCTGAGGCCTTTATAGGGGCAAGTAAGCAAGATGGTCGTGATGCTAAAGGAGCAAGTTGGGAATCTCCAAAGGATGCAATAAAGAAACTTGGGAATGAATTTTACTCAGGAAATAAGAATCCCCCGCGGGGAGCTTTAGTTTTCTTTTCAGGACAAGGGGATTACAGTAATTATGGCCATATCGGAATTTATCTGGGTAATGACCGCGTAATTCATGCATATGGAGTTGTAAAAAAGAATAGCATAGGTGAGATTGAAAATTTAACATACATAGATTCTTATCTTGGGTGGGCATATCCGCCAAAGGCGTGGTTTGGGGCTCGGCGAGGAATTCAAGATGAACAAAAGAACGCCCTAAGAAACGAATTACAAAAATGGGAAAAACTTATCACTCAAACTCAATTTGAAGACATTTCGAAACGCATCAATATAATTGCAAGAACTTGGAGAGTGATAACAGACAAAGCTACTGGCGTGAAACTTAATGAAGATTATCAAAAACTTTATGGACTTGCAAAAAATTATTTAGATAAGGCCCGAAGCTCTATAAACGAATCACGGACGCACTTTGAAAGAGGAGAACTGGATCAGGCAAAAAGTTACCTGAGTGAGGCGCAAAAAAATCTAAAAATTGCTCAAGATACCTATCAAACAGCTATCCAAGTGCTCCAAGGCCAATTGGAAGCTGGAGAAATTTTAGCTAAAGGTTTACAACAGGCTTCGGACGTTGCACTTACAGGATTGGCAGCCTTAGTACCAGGTGCACAACAAGTTGTTGATAGATTCCTCCTCGTTAGAGACTTTATTGCCGATTCATCAATGGAGGGTATAAATCAAGCGTCAAAAGAAGCAATAGTAAAAATAGCAATAAGTAAGGTCTTTAATGAATTTCTTCCACAAGGTAAGCCAGTGAAAGGCTTAGGGGATATTGATCTCTCTAAATTATCCGGACGTTTGACGGAAGATCCAAATTTTAGGAGACGTATTGAAAATGAAATCTTGAAGGCCATTTCACAGTACATAGCCGAAGATAAAGCAGCACAAATAACCCAACGTTTCATGAATCAATTTGCCAAGTTTCTTCAGACTCAAGCATCTGCTTCTGTGGATAAAGCCCCCAATGTGACTTCTTTCTCTGCTTCTTCTTTTCAGATTAACCAGGGTCAATCGGTGACGCTTTCTTACAGTGTCTCGGATGATGTGGGGCTAAATAGGGTGGAGTTGTGGCGGGCTGATGATACAGCGGGTGTAGGCTTCAGAGAGATCAAGAGGGTTTCTATCTCAGGTAAGAGTTATACTGGCTCCTTCTCTGATACCCCAACTTCAGCAGGTACCTATCGCTATGGGGTGCATGTAGTGGATACCTCTGGAAAGTGGAACGATGAGAGAAACTCCCAAACCGGTTCCTCACCAGGTGTTTATGGTCCAAAACAGGTGGTTGTAAGAACCACAGTTACCCCTCTTGCTCATGGACCTACACCATCGCCTTCCGAAGGAAGCTTTGTTCAACCTTGCCCTGATGCAGGTGGTTATCGGAGCTGGCTAGGGGGACCGAATAAAAACCATTTAGGGCATGACTATAACGCTCCAGCTGGTACTCCGGTAAGGGCTATTGCAGATGGAACTATCGTATATGCCAACCTTAATGTCAGTGGTTTTGGAGGCAGCGAGCCGGATAAACCTGGTCCAATGATGTGGATAAGACATCGATTGAGTAGCGGAAAATATTTTTACGCTTTATATGGACATATAAAGCCTATAAAGATGGATGGTGATGTGAAAATTGGTGAGACAATTGGCACAATTATACCATTTTACATTGGCAAAGATTATTGTCCACACCTTCATTTGGGGATATGGAATAGCGAATCCAATCCACCACTCACCGAGTTGGGATATGGGTCTCCCAGAAATTTTACAAATCCCATAAAATTTCTGGGAGAGAATAGACCATATATTGGTCTCGTTTCCACTCCATCTGATATTAAGGCCCCGAACGTTACTTCTTTCTCTGCCTCTGCTTCCCAAATTAACCAGGGTCAATCGGTCACCCTTTCCTACTCTGTCATGGATGATGTGGGGCTCAAGCAGGTGGAGTTGTGGAGAGCAGATGACACTGTAGGGGTAGGGTTTAGAGAGATCAAGAGGGTTACGGTTTCGGGGAAGAGTTACTCGGGCTCTTTTTCCGACACCCCCACGTCAGCAGGCACCTATCGTTATGGGATTCATGTGGTGGATACTGCTAACAAGTGGAACTGTGAGAGAAACTCCCAGACCGGTTCTTCACCGGGGGTATATGGTCCAAAGCAGGTGGTGGTAAAATCAGTTGCACAACCTCCTCCACCAGTGGTTGATAAACACCCCAATGTTAATTCATTTTCCGCTTCTGCTTCCGGAATCAACCAGGGTCAATCTGTCACCCTTTCCTATTCTGTGGTGGATGATGTTGGCTTAAAGCAAGTTGAGCTTTGGAGAGCTGACGACACCGCCGGTGTAGGATTCAGGGAGATCAAGAGGGCTGCTGTTTTAGGGAAGCAGTATTCGGGTTCCATCTCGGATACCCCCACGTCAGCAGGCACCTATCGTTACGGGGTGCACGTGGTGGATACCTCGGGAAAATGGAACTGTGAGAGAAACTCTCAGACCGGTTCCTCACCGGGGGTATATGGGCCGAAGCAGGTGGTGGTAGCCGGAGCCCCAACAGTTGACAAGCCTCCCAATGTGACTTCTTTCTCTGCTTCTTCGTCCCAGATTAACCAGGGTCAATCGGTCACCCTTTCCTATTCTGTGGTGGATGATGTTGGCTTAAAGCAAGTTGAGCTTTGGAGAGCTGACGACACCGCCGGTGTAGGATTCAGGGAGATCAAGAGGGCTGCTGTTTTAGGGAAGCAGTATTCGGGTTCCATCTCGGATACCCCCACGTCAGCAGGCACCTATCGTTACGGGGTGCACGTGGTGGATACCTCGGGAAAATGGAACTGTGAGAGAAACTCGCAGACCAACAACTCACCTGGTCAGTATGGTCCGAAGCAGGTGGTGGTGGGAGCCCCGACTGTGGACAAGCCTCCCAATGTGACTTCTTTCTCTGCTTCTTCGTCCCAGATTAACCAGGGTCAATCGGTGACCCTTTCCTATTCTGTGGTGGATGATGTGGGGCTCAAGCAAGTTGAGTTATGGAGGGCTGATGATACTGCGGGAGTAGGTTTCAGGGAGATCAAGAGGGTTACTGTCTCAGGGACGAGTTATTCTGGTTCCATCTCTGATACCCCATCTTCACCAGGAACCTATCGTTATGGGGTGCATGTGGTGGATACCTCGGGAAAATGGAACTGTGAGAGAAACTCGCAGACCAATTACTCACCTGGTCAGTTTGGTCCGAAGCAGGTGGTGGTGGTGGGAGCCCCGACCGTGGACAAGCCTCCCAATGTGACATCTTTCTCTGCGTCTTCGTCACAGATTACTCAGGGGCAATCGGTCACCCTCTCGTTTAGTGTCACCGATGATGTGGGGCTAAAGCAGGTGGAGTTGTGGAGAGCAGATGACACTGTAGGGGTAGGCTTCAGAGAGATCAAGAGGATGACGGTTTCAGGGAAGAGCTACTCGGGTTCTTTTTCCGACACCGCCACGTCAGCAGGCACCTATCGTTATGGGGTGCATGTGGTGGATACAAAAGGACAGTGGAACTGTGAGAGAAACTCCCAGACCGGTTTTTCGCCAGGAGTTTATGGTCCGAGGCAGGTGGTGGTCGTAGGAACCACAGTAACTCCTCCCCCCGTTTCCCCGACTTTGAGTATGACTCCTCCGTCCGGTGCTGTTGGGACGACCTTTACTCAGACAGGAAAGGGTTTTAGTCCGAATCGGACTGCAACCCTTTTTGGGAGAAATCCTGATGGGACGGTTGTGCAGGTTACGACGGTGAATACGGATTCAGCAGGGTCATTTACCAGCACATGGACAGCCCAGACAGCCGGGAATAACCTTGCACGGTGGGCGGTGGATAACCATACAGGCCAGAAGAGCAACGAGATTGTTTTTAATGTGACTTCAGCTATCCCTACGGTTGATAAATTCCCTAATGTGACTTCTTTCTCTGCTTCTGCGTCCCAGATTACCCAGGGTCAATCTATCACCCTTTCCTACTCTGTCTCGGATGATGTGGGTCTCAGTTATGTGAGGTTAGTGAGGGCAGATGATAGTACCAAGATAGACTTCAGGGAGATCAGGAGGCTCTCTGTTTCAGGAAGTAGTTACTCTGGCTCCTTCACCGACACCCCCCCTTCAGCAGGCACTTATCGCTATGGCGTGCATGTGGTGGATACAAAAGGACAGTGGAACTGTGAGAGAAACTCCCAGACCGGTTTTTCGCCAGGAGTTTATGGTCCGAGGCAGGTGGTGGTAGCAGGAACCACAGTAACTCCTCCCCCCGTTTCCCCGACTTTGAGTATGACTCCTCCGTCCGGTGCTGTTGGGACGACCTTTACTCAGACAGGAAAGGGTTTTAGTCCGAATCGGACTGCAACCCTTTTTGGGAGAAATCCTGATGGGACGGTTGTGCAGGTTACGACGGTGAATACGGATTCAGCAGGGTCATTTACCAGCACATGGACAGCCCAGACAGCCGGGAATAACCTTGCACGGTGGGCGGTGGATAACCATACAGGCCAGAAGAGCAACGAGATTGTTTTTAATGTGACTTCAGCTATCCCTACGGTTGATAAATTCCCTAATGTGACTTCTTTCTCTGCTTCTGCGTCCCAGATTACCCAGGGTCAATCTATCACCCTTTCCTACTCTGTCTCGGATGATGTGGGTCTCAGTTATGTGAGGTTAGTGAGGGCAGATGATAGTACCAAGATAGACTTCAGGGAGATCAGGAGGCTCTCTGTTTCAGGAAGTAGTTACTCTGGTTCCTTCACCGACACCCCCCCTTCAGCAGGCACTTATCGTTATGGTGTGCATGTGGTCGACACAAAAGGACAGTGGAACTGTGAGAGAAACTCCCAGACCAACTTCTCCCCAGGTCAGTATGGCCCAAAACAGGTAGTGGTGGTGGGAGTCCCGACTGTTTCTCGCCCATCTCCACCAAAGCCTATCTCACCAGGGATTACCAGTGAGCCCGGGACTTTGATTAATACATTAACGCCTACATTGCAATGGACTGCTGTCCCGAATGCAGATTATTATGCCTTAGCCATAAGCATTTATCCTTATGGAACAGGGAATATTGTTTACAACCCACAGAAGATATACGGGACATCTATCACCGTGCCGAGCGGCTATCTTGTTAGAGGAAAGAAATATCGTTGGAATATGCAGGCTTATAATTCGGCAGGCTTGAGTTCAGTATCTGAACCCCTATATTTTCAGACTCCCCCATAAAAGTTTATTGACAGTGTAATACTTTTATTGAGTTAGCTTTTGAAATTATAAAGAATAAGTTTTGGATTGGTCATTTGAAAGAAAAAAACCGCCCCAAAAATGCTGAAATACGCTGTTGTTTGTATAAAAGAGTTGTCATTATGAAAAAGAGAATTTTTTTTATAACCGTTTTAATCTTCCTTATGGTCTCAGGTTGTGTTTCTACTCCTCCCGTTAAGCATCCTCAGTATACCGAATCCAATCTTCCAAAAGTTTACAAAATCAATGCTGTCCCTTATATTCGGCAAGGACATGACCAATGTTTCCCGGCCTGTCTATTAATGATTTTTAAATTCTATGGTAAAGAGATTCCTCTCCAAGATATTGATAACTGGATTCGGGGAGCAAGGGGGACGTCTACTCAGGCGGCAGAGCAATACTGTAATATGAGGGGATTTAAAACTTATGTGTTCTATGATTGGAAGGGGGACAAAATAAAATATTTTCTATCCCAGGGATATCCCTTGATCGCGTATGTTCAGACAGGAGCATTTGAAACGGGGTTTCATGTGATTGTCCTGACAGGCTATGACGACGAAAAACAGGTTTTCTATATTAACGATCCGGCAAGAAAAGACAAAGAAATCTCCTATAAGGAATTCATAAAGATAAGGTCTACTGATCCACAGGCAGGTCAGAATAAATATTACACCTTATTAATCTGGCCACCTACATCGGGAACGAAGGTACTCCACATGTCCACTACTGAGATTTCAACATTAACTATTCCTCCTCAAGGAGTGGAAATAATACCAAAGCCTCAGTGGATAAAGGGAAATACTTGGATTCGCCAAACCGATAAAGTTAAATTAATATGCGAAATAGAAAAAGTAGATTCATCAGGGATAATTTTGAGACAAGGAGAAAGCAGACTCTACTATGATGACAATTTTGCTTTAATCAAGAAAACCTTAAAAGAGAAAACAGTTTATGAATATAATCCTCCGTATAAACAAGCACTTTTCTTCCCTCTTTGGGTTGGTAAAAAATGGGAGAATAATTTCGAATTTAAAAACTTTGAGAAGGGAACCATATACAATTTCACCGAATCAGTTGAGGTCAAAGGTTGGGAAGATATTCAGACTGCAGCTGGGGTGCTCAAAACTTTAAAAATTGAGCTAAACCTAGGGCATCTCGATACAGGCGGCCGCTGGACTTATACGCTTTGGTATTCGCCGCAAGTCAAAAATTATGTGAAATCATCGAGTGAGCACCTAAAAGAATTAAATTGGATACTCGCAGATTTCATTGTCAAATAAAATACAGAAGCGGAAAGTTACCCTTGAAGAATTTAACTTCTGTCAGGATTGCGGAGGAAAGGTTAATTCAGACAATAATTATTGCCAAAACTGCGGGGAAAGTTTGAGATAGGGGGGATGGTATATGTTTTGTCAAAAATGTGGTCAGAAAAATGACGAGGATAGTAAATTTTGCGAGCATTGCGGAGCTGGTCTTGAAAAAGTTTATGTTGAGAAATCCATCGGAAAAAAAGAAAGAGGGGACATGCAACCCGATTATGGAAAGCTTGTTGGCGGAATCTTGCTACTGGTAGCAACGCTTTACTTAGTTTTTGCGGTCAGTGCCTTGAACCGTGGTGTGAGAGGGATAAGTATTCTACCACTTTTTTTTGGCGTCATGGTAAATGGAGTTTGTGGGATTGCGTTGCTAAGTGGTCAAGTGCGCATATTCGATCGTCTCACAACGGCCGGTCTTGTCTTATTTGCTGCACTTTGTGCCCTACTTTGGTACATCTGCTGGCTACCTTGGGTTCTTCCAGGACTGAAACGCCGTTCCTTGTAGGTTTGTTCCTTTATTATGGCTAAAAATTGAGATATCAATTGAGACAAATAAATAACCTATGAAATTTTATAAAAAGGGGGGCCCCATGCTTCAGTGCCAAAAATGTAAAAAAGTATACGATGAGAATTACACCTTTTGTGAGGAATGTGGGGTAAGGCTCGTGAGTTTTAGTCCTCAAATTACTGCGCAACAAAAAAATTTGGTGTTTGATAGGGTTGAACGGTCTGTCTTTTTTAGAATTACCAGGTCATATACATGGGTTATTTTAATTCTTGCCATATTAGGATTTGTTGGAGCAATTATCTACCTTGCATCCGATATTCGCCCCTTTATCATAAAAGACACAAGTGTCTCAGTGGTGGAAGTAAAAAAAGTACTTGATGCAAAAAAGGCTGGTAAAAGTCAATCCAAAGAAGAGGTTTCAGTAAAAACTATAGACCCGGAACTCCTATCGAAGCTTGACAGGGAAATGTATGAATTGATCGTACTTTTACCGAAATCAGAGCAGGATAAAATCGGTGTTGAAAAACTTAGGGGATTTATAAGAGAGCAAGTAGGCCGGTATGCTACGGTTAAAGAAAAAATGAAGGTCCTTCGAGAGGCAAAAGAAATAATACTGAAATTTGCTGAACCAGAAAGAGTAGAGGCACTTGTTACATTTTTCAATATGAAGGCAGGGAAAGAGGATGCACAAATAATGGGACAGACGGAGGCTAAAATCAAGCTTGCGACCATTGGAGGCACTTTTTTCGCTTTGATTATGACCATCGCAGCCTTCAGCCTGATCCTCGTTCTTTTAGCCATCGAACGCAATACAAGGAAAGGATGATTCGTATAGGGTAAAAAAGGGCAGGTAACTTTTTATATTTATAGTCGAAATGGAAGGAAGAGGTGGTTATTTGACTTTTATGGATCATCATCCTAAAATTGGGGTTAAAAGGAGTCCAGTCATGAACAAGACCATTGATGCTATTTACGAAAATGGGGTTATCAAACCGTTGGAAAGATTGGATATTTCGGAGTCCAAAAAAATTAAGATTACCATTGAGACAACCGAAAGTATTGTGGCATCCACAAAAGCCATCATCAAAGCTGATTCCGATGTGGTTCGACATGTGGCAGTAAGCGACGAGTACCCTTGTCCATGATGATGAAGGGGACGTATGTTCTAAAACAACTTGAGAACTAAAAGGATGGGGGGATATAAAAATATAAAAATCCGAGAGTCACTGGATCAATGAAAGGTCATTACGGTCATCCATTAAACCTACACCGAACAAGGCGTCCTTAGAGTCCTGGGATAGGAACAGAGAGGTTTAAAGGGCTTAAAGGTTGTATCTGATAGGTTCCTGTGGTAAAATTATTTAAAAATCTTTTATGGAGAACCGTATGGCAAATATTACTTTGAAAATCGATGATCAGCTTTTAGAAAAGGTTAGAAATATCGCTCATGAGAAAAGGATTTCTTTTGATGCAGTGGTTGATCAAAAATTAAAGGAATTTGTCTCCACCCATCAGGGGAAAAGGGTTATCCTGGAAGGGCTTGAGGCTTTTTATCGAAAATGCCAGGCCAGGGTTGTTCAGGTAACTTGGCGGAGAGAAGAACTCCATGAGCGATAGGGCCTTTCTCGATACAAACATTTTCATATACGCCATCGACAGCTCGCCCCCTCAAGGGTTCAAACGGGATAAGGCAAGAGGGTTGATCCGTGAACACATTGAGATGGAATCAGGTGTGATTAGCATACAGGTTCTTCAGGAATTCTTCGTGGGGTCAACAAGCAAAATCCCGTCCCCCCTTTCTTCAGAGGAAGCTTTTGAGTTTATAAAAATACCTGTTGAATACCGCCCAGCTTTGCTGGGCGGATGAAAACAGGTTCGCTGAAAGCGATAAAACATGGTGTAAGTTGGGCATGAGCCCGATTAGATAAATCCAGCATGAAGTATGTGATCTCAAATATAAATGGTTTGAATTTTCAAAAAATGTTCCTGAAGCCATTCGTAAATATATTAAAAAAATATCAGCACCAGGAACAGTTAGGTTTTGATTTTAATACCCCGCAGCTCTGCTGCGGGGTATTTTATTCAATATATTTCTTCGCTCAATACGGTCATCCCCAGTCTTGATATGATAATTGCAGCCATCGGGCTTCACCAGAGACATCGGTTTTCATTCTGGGATGCTATGATCATTCAGTCCGCAATAGCGGCAAACTGCAATCTTCTTCTTTCTGAAGATCTTCAACATGGGTTCCAATTAGGTTCACTTACCATAAAAAATCCTTTCGTTTAAAGAAAAAAGGGGACACGCTGATTTTCATAAATAATATTTCTTTTTCAAAGGAGAAAGATGATTCGAGACAAACTCCGGTCACAAAAGAGCCACAACTATCTCTATTACTTTCCAGCTTGCTGTTCTAAATGGACCTATTTTTCCTCCAACATATTTTTCCTCTGTTCCGCAAAAAAAATTGACATTAACCCCAAAATATTATATTTTCAGCAAAGATTAACTCCTACTGCATAAAATATTAGATATTTGTGCATTTGAGTGGATAAATGAAGTACCCCGCAGCAGAGCTGCAGGGTATCCAATTCTTCAAAAAACTCTCCTCCCTCTCGATGGGGGAGGAGTAAGGTGGGGGTGATAATAAGATCATTTCCCCCTCCCCCCCGCCCTCTCCCGCCAGGGGAGAGGGAAAGCCATTCCTCCCCCCAGCAGAGCTGGGGGGTATTCTGGCATATTTTTATAAAGGAAATCGTCCTATCAAAGTGATTATAGAGCTTCGAAGGGCAGGGAAATCGGTTTTTTCAATCTTTGAAATGGTTCTTGACGAGGGTTTCGACCTCTTTTCTAAAAGGCAGGGAGGGTTGGGCTCCCAATTTGGTCGTGGCAAGGGCTCCTGCCGCATTGGCAAACATGAGAACCTCCCGAATCGGTTTGCTTTCAGCGAGACCACAGGCCAGCGCTCCCATGAAGGCATCGCCTGCGGCGGTGGTGTCAATTACTTTTACCCTGAAAGCCTTCACCCGGATTTCTTCGTTACGGTTTTTGAAAAAGAGGCCTTTGGGGCCTAACGTGATTACTACATTTTTTACACCCATCTTCAGCAATCTCGCAGCTATCCTCGGCAAGTCCTGGTCTTTCCTCATCCTTAAACCTGTGAGGGCCTGGGCCTCCAATTCATTGGGGACAAGAAAATCTGTCAGAGAAAGGATTTCAGCGGATAGAGGCCGAGAGGGAGAAGGATTGAGGAGAGTGAGAGCGCCAGAGTTTTTCGCCATCTTCAAGCCCATCGTTACCGTCTCAATGGGTATTTCCAACTGTGTGATAAAGACTTTGGTTTTCCTGAAGAGCGGGGAGCATCTTCTTAAGTCATCGATGGAAAGAGCACTGTTGGAACCTTGAGAGACGACGATTCTGTTTTCTCCTTTCGGGTCTAATTCGATGAAGGCCATTCCTGTTGGGACCTCTTTATCCAGAAAAATCGATTTTGGGTTAAGACCTTTTTGGGTCAAATAGCGACGATAAGATTTCCCATAATGGTCGTCGCCCAACCTGGTGATTAAGACCACCTCAGCACCCAACTGTTTTGATGCGATTGCCTGATTGGCGCCTTTGCCGCCAAAGATAGTCGTGAGGCTCTCGGATCGAATCGTCTCTCCCGGTTGGTGGAAACGGGGAACTCTAAGAATCAGATCAACATTCGAACTGCCGAGGACTAGAATTTTATTAGGCATAGCGCTCTCTTAATAAACAACCCCACTTTTTTAAAAGAGGAGAATTTTCCTCCCTTTGGAAAAGGGAGGTTGGGAGGGATTTTAAGAAGCCTTTTTCAAAACGCGACGGCGTTATCATAGATCTTATTTTATACCAGCCTTGATAAGAAAATTTCCAAAAACCTTTCCGCGTCCACTCCCAGACCTACTTCGATTTTTGGGCCATCTTTGAATTCAGTGATCTTTCCATAATACTTCCCTTCTTTTGTCTCAACCTGGAGGGGAAGCTTTTCCGTTTTTACTAATTTTGGCTCGATCACCGCAGCCACAGCAAGAGGATCGTGCAGAAAGATGGCGTCCCTGTTTTTGAACCAGTGTGCCTCTGTATCATATCCGGTAGCTTCAATGACGAATTGTGAAAAAGCATTACCGATAGGTTTTACCCTTTCCTCCATCCAGTCAGGGGTGAGGAAGACCTGATGGGTGACATCGAGCGGAACCAGTGTGATGGGAAGTCCTGACTCAAAAACGATTTGGGCGGCCAGAGGATCGGAGAAGATATTAAATTCAGCATACGGAGTGACATTGCCCCTCGTCCGCACTGATCCTCCCATGATCGCCAGCTCTTTCAGTTTCTTCATTCCCGCAGGGTCTTGTTTAAGAGCTAATGCGAGATTGGTAAGGGGGCCTACTGCAATGAGCGTGATTTCATTCGGATATTGATGGGCCATTTTTAGGATGAGTTCACTTGCATGGCGGGGATAGCTCAGCCACCATGTCTCTCCATCCTTGCATTGAATTTTAGCTCCGCCGAGGCCATCTTGACCATGGACAGAATGAGCGTGAATAGCTTCTCCCTTCAAGGGTTGATCAGCGCCTCTGGCTATCAAAGGCTTACAAGCAGGCTGGATGAGAGAGAGCATTTTTTGAATATTGATAAAAACCGTGTCCAGCGGGACATTGCCATTGACACCGGTTATGGCCTTGACCTCCAGTTCAGGAGAATGAAAGGCAAGGATTAAAGCCAGGGCATCATCCACCCCCACGTCGCAATCGATCAATACCTTTTTCCGCATAAGGCCTCAATAAAGATAATTTTTGACCAAGTTCATCAAGAATGCCATTCCCCCTGAAACGCCTACACTGATCACCCAGCCGGCAGGAATCATCCAGAGCATCTTTACATTGACTGCCAGCATTCCTTTGTTTAGCCCCACACCGATGACCGACCCGACGATGGATTGAGATGTTGAAACGGGGATTCCGAATTGAGTAAAAAAGTGGACGGTGAGCGCCGTTGAAAGGATGGCGATCAGGGCTGAGAACGGATCTAATGCAGTGATCTGCTTGCCGACTACGAAAATCACGTTTTTGCTGTAAGTGAGAACTCCCACCGAGATACACGCTCCTCCGACAACCGCTCCAAGAAAGGGGGAGAGGAATCCGACCGCCACATAGGGTCCCATGGCATTGGCGACATTGTTTGAGCCCATCGCATAGGCCGCATAACACCCTGTGATGATAGAGCCATAATGGACCACTCGACTGAAGAGAAATGTATTGGAAAACTTTTTTTCGAGAAGGGATCCCAATATCCGGTAACTAAAATAAGCCGTTATTCCTGCGCCGATCGGGGCGGTTACCCAGGAGGTTAATATCTTTGCCAGGATATTTGCATTAAGGGGTTGCCCCTGGGAAAGGCCCACTCCGATCAAGGCTCCGACAATGGCATGGGAGGTGGAGATTGGGAGGCCAAAGTAGCTCATCAGGTTAACACTGATCCCGGCGGAAAGAGTAGCGATGAAGGCCATGGAGAGATCAAGCCGGGTTACGCCTGCCATGGTCGGAAAGACTTTAAACCCCTCCGTGACCGCACCGGCAAAGGAAAAGAGGGCGGCAATAAAAATAGCCCTCCGATAAGAGATGATGTTGGACCCGACCTGGGGAGCAAAGGCGTTGGCCGCATCATTGGTGCCGATCCCCCATCCCAAATAGAGTCCTGGAATGAGCGCCCACATGGTTAAACCTTTTTGCTGATGAGAAGGACTTCAAGCCAGTCGGAAGTGTCTTCGATCTGATCCGACAAGCTGGTCACCCTCCGCAGACACTGCTTGAGATGGATCTTTTCAGCGAGAGGGAGATCAGAGGTGAAAATCTCTCGTGTGATTTTCCACTCCGCATCATCAATGGCGGATTCCAGGATACGGATCTCCGCCACCCCTTTCCGGATCCGCTCATTATCCCCTTTGGTTAAGAAATTTTCTGTGGCCTCTTTCAGACAGTGGAACATGGGAACCGTTTCCTTCATGATCTTAAGATACTTTCCCTTGAACTCCTCTGGGAATTGAGGACGCTGGCCCAGAAAGAAATCACAGCAAAACTCGGCCTTATCGGCAATCTGATCCATCTTCTCAACAAAGTTGTGGATATCCACCCGAAAGATCGGCAAAAAGGCCCCGCCGCCCAGGGAATCTACAATGGTGCGCCGGATATGATCGGCCTCTCTTTCGAGATGATCCGTCATCATGGCCTCGGATTTGGACTCCTCGATGCGGCCCTGGAAAAAATGAGTCATCACTTTCAGAGTTTGCTCAAGGCATTCCTCCACTTTCTTCATGTGGTGGAGAATCATCTCTTTGACCTCTTCCTCTTTATCTCTCTTAAAAATACCCATACCCACCTCCCTCGGGCTAAGCCCGAACCCTGATGATGGCCCTGTTTACCACTTATTATCCAGAGCATTTAATAGTTTGCATTTTGTAGCGCAAGGCTTCAGCCTTGCTTTAAGCAGGCATAAAGGCCTGCGCTACGTTCCCTAATTTCATAGATGCAAACAATATAATGCTCCCCTTAATAAATCTCAAAGCATGCCTTGTCACTGAATTAAACTTATATTTCTCACACATTCAATCCGTCAAAGAGAGGATGAACAGACTTCTCCATCTTTTCTCTCATGGTCAGCACATAATCGGGCCGGACATCATCCTTCCACCGGGGCAAGCCTCCCAGCCAGATATAATGGATCAATTTTTGAAACTGGGTCTTGTTAAACAAGTATTCGCCAATGGAACCCTGTCCTTTGGTGTTATCCATGATAAATCGAATCGTTATCCTTTTTGCATATCTTTGAATTAGCTCCTCGACGATCGGCCGGGTCTTAAATCCCTCCGGATTCTGTTTAAAATTCTCCCGAAACTTTGGAAAAGGATAGCGGCTATAGACCTCTCCGATAAATCCCCTGAGATCGGTTCCCTCAATGGCATCCATCAGGTTTCCGATATCCATCCCGTTTTCGATCCAATAGACCTCCCACAAAGTTTCATAGAGGGGCTGACTACTTTCAGAGGCTTGAACGATATAGCGGCAGAAATCCTCCGCAGAGAGGAAGTATTGATTGAGGAGGATCATATCGGTCTCGATATTAAAGAAACCGAAGGCGATCTTGCTATGGCTGAGGGATTCAAATTCAAGAGGCATACGGGTTTTTAGTTTCCCCCATTATGTAGAAAATAAAACCGAATATCACGAATTATATCGAATGACACGAATGTAGAACTATTCGTTACCATTCGTGGAATTCGTCATTTTCATCATTCGTGAGTGCCCCTCCGGACATGATCCATTATGTCTAAAACAGGCATCGCCTGTCAATCAATCCGAAAGAGATTTCTGAAAAAGTCCAGAAATCTCTGATTCCATAGATTATGAAAAGATTACACGGATTATAAATGCTTTGAAAATCGAGAAAATCTGTTTAATCTTTTTTTGAAAATCTGTGTAATCAGAGGTCTCTGCTAAGGATTTGAAGGTTTTTTCAGAGACCTCTCAAAATTATCTTGACGACTTTCCCAATCCGAATTAATATAATATCCGAAACTTATGAAATTATGGAAGAAAGGAGAATGGTATGATGATTAAACCGTCGAAGATTCTTTCCTCTCTGCTTCTGATATCCCTTGTATTTCTTTTCTTTGGGTGTTCCCATATTGTCGCTCCCAGGGGGGCAATTCCTGTCAAGACGGATGTGGTGGGTTCGGTTGATGCAAAGAGGGAAATCTCCTTGCTCAACGGAGTGGCTGATTCCAAGCTCACACTCATTGCCACCCAGGGCAGCCATAAATATTTTGCAGATTATAGACACTGGGCAGGTTTAATTGTAAGCCAGTTGGAAAGCGAACTTAAAAGCAGGGGAGTGCAGGTCCTGTCCGAAGGAGGGACAGCCTTCAAGGTTGCCGTTGAAAGTGTGGGGCTCTTCTGGGGATCCTTTTCCACCCGCTGTATTGTTCGTGTCCGGGTTGAGAAGATGGACGGAACATGGACGAAGACATATGAGGTGAATAATGCATCCGGCCATTTCGCTCGGACGTTCGACGGCGCCGCCCACAAAGCCGTTGTTGCAATCTTAGGGGATCAGGATTTTAAGAATGCCATGCGCTGAGAATCGAACCTGAAAAAGTAGGAAGAGTTGCAAAAGGGGAATCGATATGCCGGCCAGCATTGCCCATCTCCTGATCTGCAATAAGGCGGTCAAAGTCCTTCAGGACGGAGATGCCTACGAAGCCTTCATCAATCTCCTTGACGCTGATGAGCACAAGCCTTTTCTGAATCTCGGCTCCATTGGTCCGGATCTCTCCTATTTCGGAAGCCAGTGGGAGGGATTTAAAAGCCTCCTCCTTGAGCAGTCAGATAAACCCCTCGGGGTGGATGGATGGTCCTATCTTCTCCATTCGAAGGAACCCAATCAATTTCCACTCACCCTCATTGAGCTTGCCTGGAAGGACACCCGATGGGAAGAAGCAGAATGGGAGGGTGTGGACGATGACAAATTTGCCTTTGCCTGCGGATTTCTTTCCCATATGGCGGCTGATCAGATCATTCATCGAAAAGTAAATGAGATTGCGGGTCCTTACTACCGGAGGGGAGAAAACCGGAAGACCCACCGGAAATGCGAGATCTATCAGGACGTGGCCCTCTTTCATACCCTCTATCCCCAGGAAGACTTCATGGAGAAGTCTTTTAACCGCTGGGTGGACATCGCCCCTCAAAGCTCCCATAATGCTTCGGAGTGGTTCCGCTATTTTTTGCAGAGGGCCTTTGTTGAAAGCCATGGCGTCTTTCCGGAGGAGAAGGAGATTGAAGATTGGCTGGATGGGCTCCTTCTGATTTTGAAGGGGATCAAGTGGGTGGGCCCTTATAAAGCCGCTTATGACGAATTAAAGAACGACGGTATCACGTCGGAGAATTTTACCCTTTACTTCAAGGACTATATGGACCTATTCTTTCAGGCGGTGGAACTGACGAGCATTTACTGGAAGATGGTTTTTGAGCTTTACGATCCGCCCAGTGGCACCCTTCAGATCACAGATCGCATGAGGGAACGGTTTAAAAGGGTGGCCCAGAATGCCGATCTTTCCTCACCCCTTCAGAAAAACATTTTGAAGGATGCGGAAGAAGCGCTTCAGGAAAAGGCTCCACGTAAATTCGTCTCTCTGATCAGGAAAACCAAACACCCCCTGAAGCGAAAGAAGATACTTTCCGTCACGCCGGAAGATGTGGGGAAATTCGAGAGGGTGAGGGGAGTCATGATTAGATGATCGGGCAGGGGATTAAATTAGAGGATGCTAATAAAATAGACCTGACCCTATGGTCAATCATTTTTTTTATCCTTCTCGCACTTCCTATTTCTTCCGCTCATGCCACAGATTATTATGCCCTCCGCCTGCCCGGTTCCGATTGCACCTTATGTCATATCGATCCGAAGAACGGTTCATTGAATGAAGAGGGAGGCCTTTTTTTAGCAAGAGGCTATCGATATCCATTCACCCTGAAAGGGACCTTCTTTTACTTTCTGGCCACCCTGACCTTTTCAGTGATCCTCTTCGGTCTTTCTCGGCGGTACCGGCTCTGGCATATCGGTAAGAGCGGCGCCCCATGGGATCATTGGAGCGCAAGGTGGAGAGGATTTTTTTTAAATGTCCTGGGCCATCGAACCATTTTAAGAAGGTTTTTTCCGGGTGTGAGCCACCTCCTCCTTTTCTCGTCTCTTCTCATCCTTAGCCTTTTGGTCATGATGATTCTCATCCAGGAACATCTCTGCTTCCCCCTGGGAGGGACAAGATTCATCGGCGCCGGAACTTACCCTTATTTTCGTCTCGCCCTGGACCTATCAGGGGCTGTTGGATGGTTGGGAACGCTCCTGTTCATCTACCGGAGATATATTCAGAGACCTGAGGAACTGGATCATCAGCGGACCGATGCCCTCTCGCTTCTTCTTCTATTCTTCGTTTTCCTGACGGGGTTTCTGGCCACCGGCATCCGGAATCATATCCATCAATCCCCCTGGTCGTCATGGTCGCCGGTGGCGACCGGCATTGCCTCCACTTTCACACTGTTGATTAAAGGAGAGGGCAACTTGAACACTTGGTCTTCCCTTTTCTGGTGGGTGCATATCACGCTCTCCGTAGCGTTTTTTTGTTACCTTCCTTTCTCAAGGCTATTCCACCTCTTTTCTTCCTCCCTCAGCATCCTCCTCAGAAACCTGGAGGCGAAAGGCGCATTAAAGAAAATTGACATAGAGGCTTCGGAACCATTTGGCGTAACGAGCCTGAAAGAATTTACATGGAAAGAGCTGTTGGAATTGGACGCCTGCACCCGGTGCGGTCGTTGTCAGGAGAACTGCCCGACTCATCTCACAGAAAAACATCTCAATCCGAAAAGAGTGATTCAGAATCTGAAGCGACACATGGAAGATCCTCATGGAAGAGAAGAAGGCCCCAACCTCATCGGATCCATTGTGACGGAAGACGAGGTATGGGAGTGCACGACCTGCCGGAACTGTCTGGAGCACTGTCCTGTCTTCATCGAACCGATGACCAAATTGATGGAGTTCCGGAGAAGCCTGGTCCTCAATCAAGGCAAGGTTCCGAGGGAGCCCTATTTTGCTTTCCGGAATATTGAGAGAAAAGGGAATCCCTGGGGATTTGATCCGACAAAGAGGATGTGGTGGATAAAGGAAATGGGTGTGAAAGAGCTGGTTCCCGGAGAGAAAGCCGATTTCCTCTTCTGGGTTGGATGTTACGGCTCATACGATGACCGGAATATTGTTGTGGCGACCTCACTGGTTCGGATTCTGAACCAGGTTGGGTTAAATTTTGGCGTTTTGGGCAGCTCAGAGTGGTGTTGCGGCATCGATCTCAGAAGGATGGGAAGCGAATACCTCTTCCAGGTCAATGTTGAGAAGAATATCGATCAACTCAGACGGTTGAAGTTCGAAAAGATCATTACGACCTGCCCTCACTGTTTTAACACCCTGAAGAATGAATATCCTCAGTTCGGCTTCGACCTTGAGGTGGTCCACTACACCGCCCTCTTGGAGGAATTGATCCAACAGAACAGGATTGAGTTTCAACCAAAGGGCAGGGAGGTAAAAATTACCTATCACGATTCCTGTTACCTGGGCCGTTACAACGATGGTTATGAGCCACCCCGGAGAATTCTGAGTGCGATGGAGGACCTCTTTCTTTTGGAGATGGAGAAAAATCGGGAGAAGGGATTCTGCTGCGGAGGGGGAGGATGCCATATGTGGATGGAAGAAAGAGCCGGGAAGCGGATTAATGAGATGAGAATCAGGCAGGCATTGGAGACAGGAGCTGAAGTCCTTGCCACGGCCTGTCCCCTCTGCCTGACCCAACTTGACTCTGCAGTAAAAGTGCTCAATATGGATGATCGAATTCGGGTGCGGGATATTCTGGAATTGATTGGGGAGAGAATTTAATACAGTTCGGAGTTCAGAGTTTTGAGCTCGGAGTTAGAATCTATTTCTCCGAACACCGAACTAAATTACTCCGAACTATTAAAGTATCACGGTCTTCTTGATGGTTTTGACAATTTCTTCGGGATCGTCGATCAATTGAAGAATGCTTAAATCTTCCGGCGAGACCCTTCCTTCTTTAAGGACCACCTCTTTGATCCAGTCCAGAAGTCCCTCCCAATAATTCGATCCAACCATAATCACCGGAAAAGGTTTGATCTTGTGGGTTTGAATGAGCGTCACCGATTCGAAGAGTTCGTCCATTGTTCCAAAACCGCCAGGGAGGATGATATAGGCCACGGCATATTTGATAAACATCACCTTCCGGACAAAGAAGTAACGGTATTTCAAAGTGATATTGGCGTAGGGATTGGGCTTCTGCTCCAGCGGAAGTTCAATGTTGAGGCCAATCGATTTACCTCCTGCGAGGGAGGCCCCTTTATTGGCCGCCTCCATGGCTCCCGGGCCTCCGCCCGTGATCACACTGAATCCATTCTCTGCGAGGAGCTGTCCAATTCGCTCTGCCTTCTGGTAGACTTCGTCCCCGGGTTTAGCACGGGTGGAACCGAAGATGGACACAGCCGGATGATATCTGGCCAGTGCATCAAACCCTTCTACAAACTCCGCCATGATATGGAACATCCTCCACGATTCCTGAGCCGATATCTTATCGACGACATACTGATGACTATCTGCCATATTTCCTCCTTGCTACCATTATGGGCTCAAATTGACCTTTCGTCAATGTCCCCTTTCCTTTCATATCGGCGTTTTTTATTGAAAATTGAGGGGTTTTATATTAGGAAGAAGGGAGTTTTAAATAAGAAGTTCGGAGTTCGGAGTAGGGAGTTCGGAGCAAAACCCTCAACTCACTACCTCAAACCAAGAGAGAAAAGATCATGAGAGTGACATTTTTGGGAGGCGTCCGAACGGTTACGGGCTCAGCCACTCTTTTCGAAAAAGATTCATTAAAGTGGCTGGTCGATTGCGGGATGTTTCAGGGCGGGAAAGAGATCGAGAAGAAGAACTATCATACTGGTTCTTACCACCCGAAGGACCTCTCCTTTATCTTCCTGACCCACGCTCATATTGACCATAGCGGCCTCATCCCTAAACTGGTGAGAGAGGGCTTTCGGGGAAAGGTGGTCTGCACAAAAGCCACCCGTGATCTGTGCGAGGTCATGCTAAGAGACAGCGGCCACATTCAGGAGATGGAGGCGGAGTGGCAGAACCGGAAGAGCAGGAGGTCCGGCGGAAAGGGAGCGGCTCCTCTCTATACGGCTGCCGATGCGGAGAAAAGCCTTCGATTCTTTTCCCTTGTCCATTATAACGAGATCATCTCCCTGGCCGATGGAATCAGGGTCAGGTTTCAGGATGCAGGCCATATCCTGGGATCGGCCATCATTGAACTCTGGGTCGAGGAGGGAGGGGAAGGGAAGAAATTGGTCTTCTCCGGAGACCTTGGCAATTCAGGACAACCCATTGTCAGGGATCCTTCACAGATTAAAGAGGCGGATCTCCTCTGGTTGGAATCGACCTATGGGAACCGGCTCCATAAATCGAGGGAAGAGACTGCTCAGGAGTTGTTAAAGATTGTTCAGGAGGCCATTTCCCACCAAGCCAAAGTGATCATTCCGGCCTTTGCCGTGGAACGGACCCAGGATATTATCTATACAATCGGCCAATTTATGAGAGAGGGGCTCATTCCCTCCATCCCCGTTTATATCGATAGTCCGCTGGCGATCTCAGCGACTGAGATCTTTAAGAAGAATTCGGATTATTTTGACAGGGAGACAAAAGAAATTCTTTCGCAGGGGGAGAACCCTTTGGGTCCGCCAGAGGTCGTCTATACCCGGACAACCGAGGAGTCGAAAGCGATTAACGAGGATGAAGGGCCTGGGATCATCATCTCTGCAAGCGGAATGTGCGACTCCGGAAGGATTAAGCACCACCTGAAACACCACCTCTGGCGGGAGAAGTCCCATATCGTTTTCATCGGTTATCAGGGGGAGGGGTCGATTGGACGAAGGATTGTCGATGGGGCAGGGAGCGTCAGGCTCTTCGGAGAGCCGGTGGCGGTCAAGGCCCGTATCCACACCCTGGGAGGATTCTCCGCTCATGCCGATCAAAAGGGGCTCCTCGAATGGCTTTCTCATTTTGAGAATCCGCAGCTTGAGGTCATTGTCAACCACGGTGAAGAGAATGTTTCGATGGAACTGAGCCAGCTCATCCGTGAACGGTTTAATCTAAAGGCCGAGGTGCCTCGGTGGAGAGAGAAAAGAATTCTCTTCGCCCCCGAAGAAAGGCCGATATCTGAACAGGTGAGGGAAGAAGAGGTTGCGCCTGAAGAGACGCTTCATCTTCTCCTGAGGCATCTGGACAGAAACTATAAGAGGCTCCGCAGGAAATTGAAGAGATGGAGAGGGATGGGAGAGGGGGCTCAGGATCCTCATCGATTGAGACAGTTAGAGGAAGTGAACAGAAAGGTCGAAGAACTGGAGTCGGAGTTGGATTAATATATTGATTCAGTAAAGACTTTACACATCGTGTCATTCCGGACTTGATCCGGAATCCAGGGTTTCCTGTGCAAACAGGAACCCAGTTTCTTTGTTATAGATCCCTGCTTTCGCAGGGACGACGTCTAGATTCCCGCTTTCGCAGGAATGACGCCCCTAAGATTGAATGTAAGGGAATGTTAGATTCACTACACTAGGAAACATTTGGAATCTTTATGGTTGAACTGATTAAGATCGGCATCGTCTTTTTCATCATCATCGTTCTGATGTATCGAAAGATCAGCCTCTGGCTGAGCCTTTTGTTGGCCACTTATTTGCTCGGGATTCTTTTTCGCCTGTCCATAACGAAGATCTCGATGGACATCGTCTCTTCGCTTGTCGATACGAAGACGCTTTTCCTCATCGGAGCCTTCGTGTCGATTCTTTTCTTCAGCAATCTATTAAAAGAGACGGGCCGGATGAACCAGATCATGGAAGGGTTTCGGTCAACCCTAAAAGATGTCCGGCTGGTCATTGCCTTGCTTCCAGCGATCATCGGTTTGATGCCGATTGTGGGAGGCGCATTGGTCTCCGCGCCCATGGTGGTCGAAGGTTCGGATGAATTGAAACTCACGCCGGAACGGAGAACCTTCATCAACTACTGGTTCCGCCATCTCTGGGAATATGTGCTTCCCACGTACCCGGCCCTTGTCCTGGCCGCTTCCCTGATTGGCATTCCCGTCAGAAAGCTCTGCTGGCTCAATCTTCCTCTCACTCCTGCCGCCATCCTCAGCGGAGTGATGATTGGCTACTGGGGGGTATCAAGATCGACCAGGGCCTATAAAAACTCATCCGAAAAAACAGCCTTCTGGAATTTATTGAAAAATCTTGCTCCCCTTGTTTTTGCCCTTATCCTTGTTGTCGGATTTAAGGTGGAGCTCGTCTATGCTTTCGGCATCACGATTGCGGGGATGATCCTCTTCTTCAGGATCGGGAGACAGAACATTTTAAAAGGATTTAAGGAGAGCATCGGGGTTGAACTCCTCCTAACCGTGGCCTTGGTCATGGGTTTTAAGAAGGTGCTGGAATCGTCTCAGGCCATTCCCGCTGTTTCCGAAGCCTTATCCTCCCTGGGAATTCCACTCTGGCTGATTGCGATGTTGGTCCCCCTGCTGGTGGGGTTAATGACCGGGGTGACCATTGCACCGATAGGGATTGGTTTTCCGATTCTCATCCCCCTGCTTCAGACCCATCCTGATTTCCTCTATTATATGATGTTAGCCTTTGCCGGAGGGATATGCGGAGTGTTGCTTTCTCCCCTCCACCTCTGTCTCGTTCTGACGAAGGAGTATTTTCGGGCCGAATGGAGAGGGGTTTATCGTTTGATCTGGTTTCCGGTCGCATCGGTCTTAATCGCAGGCCTTGTATGGGTTGCCCTTTTTAGTGTATCCTGAGTGAAGTGGAGGGAAAGATGAAAAAGAGACTTCTATCGTTTTCGGGATTGATCGGGTTTCTTTTATATGTTGTTTTGATTCCGGTGTGTTGGGCTGGGGTGGCCATTGAAGAGTTTCATAGGGATGCAGAGGGCAGAATGGGGAGAATCATCCGTTTCTATTCGGGAGACCAATTTCGCACAGACCATCCCGATGGGGGGGTCTCAACCATCATTGACTTCAAAGGAGACCGGATGGTGATGATTGACCACACATCCAGAAGTTATGTTGAGATCAAATTCTCCCGGTGGGAGAAGGAAGTGGCGGAGAGGCTTAAAAAATCGATGCCCGAGATCAAACCGAAAGAGAGACGGATCACGGTGAGAGGAACCGGAGAAAAGGCGTTGATCAATGGGTTTCAAACAGAGAAGGTCGAGATCCTGGCTGAAGGGGAGTTAATTGAGGAGAACTGGATGACCCGGGATGTGGATTTTCGAGAGGTGGAAAAAGTGATGGAGAGAGTGGCAAAAGGGTTTGCAAAGGATTTCAAGGTCGAGATGAAGGAAGGCCGGGAGATCTACGAGAAACTGAAATCCTACGGGATTCCCATCCTGATCAAAGACTACACGCTCACCTATGGCTTAGGCCCCATCAATGTGATGGAAGTCAGGAGAATAGAGAAGAAAGATCTGGGAAGCGAGGTCTTCCTTCCTCCCGCAGGTTATCAGCGCATTATTCCTGAGTCCCCTAAAAAATAACCTCAAAACGGTTATGCAGAACGGAGAGGCGTTATTCCAGATCTTTTTAAATTTCAGAGATCTCGATCAGAAAGTTTCACATCGATCTGTTTGAGTCTGGGATCAAGACCTGCCCTTATATCCGTATCCTCAATCACGCCAATGACCACTACCACCTTTACAGAGGTCAGGGTTCCGGAAGTGAGATGTCCTCCGAGGGTGACGACCTGGTCGTTCATCACGGTGGATGCGGAGAAATGGGCATGAACTTCCGGTTCACCATCCTCCCGCGTTGCAATCCAGCCGGTCAGGGAGACGATCTCCATGGGCTGTTCCAAATCCAGGTAGAGGCGGTGGTGCTTCTCCACTTTTAAATCCGCGGGCAATATCTTTAAATTTCTAAAAGTGGCCTTTTTCAAAGCCCCAATGCCCGAGAGGATCACACCGGTTTGGATTCTTTCCTTTTTAACCAGTTCTTCAATCCCTTCCAAAAGATCGATATCTATAGCCAGCTTTCCCATCACCACACGACCCATTTTGCCCCTTCCCACCCCTTCCACCAGATCCTGAACGTTTCCCATCTTTATCTCCCTTCAATTTCTATAGACCCGATCGTTGTCATTGAGTAGGTATTAATAAATCTGCAGGTTTCTGTCAACTTATACTTTTTGAAATTGGGAAGGGCGATCCGAAGCATTTCAAATGATACCCAAACGATATCATCGGAAATGACCCCTTTACACGCCTATTCGGCTACTTTAAGTCTGAATAGTGAAAAATCTTTAAATTCAATAAGTTGATAAATAAATGGCGACCAGTAAATTTTTTTCTTGACAAACGGAAATTTTTATAATATTAGTAAATTCTATAATAACGGTAATTTCTAAACCTTCTTTAGTAAGCCTTGGCTGATTATAATTTCTTATCTTAGGACCGTTCAGGCTTTGGATGCTACAGCTCCCGGGTCTGAATCAAAAAAGGAGGAAGTCATGAAATTGGAAGAAAGTCTTAAGAAGAGATTTGTGGTCACTTCTGAAATTCAGCCGGCGATCGAAACGGATGCCAATGAACTCCTTCGAAATATCAATCGTATTCGTGGAAAGGTCGATGCCCTTACTGTGCCGGATTTAAACATTGAAGGGTTGGTGACCGATACCATGGGGACCTGTCGTGTTCTAAAGGAGCAGCAGTTTGAGCCTATTTTTCAGACTGCTTGCCGCGAAAAGAATCGGATGGAAATCGAGAGGCAACTCCTGAAAGCGGCAGAGTCGGGGATCGACAATATCCTCACGTTCACCCAAGATTACCGGATTACCGGGGACAGCCTTCAGGAGATCATGTACTTCCATGTTGATACGGGAAAACTCTATTCGGTGATCAACAGCCTCCGGCAAGGATATGACGTCTCTGGAAACGAGATCGGTTTCAAGCCCAAGTTTTGTATCGGCTCAGGGGTCGATGCCAGTTGGGGGAAGAAGGTCCCGGATATGGAATTGAGGGAGATGGAAACGCTGGCAGGCCTGGGAACTCACTATTTTCTGACAACCCCGGTCTTCGACATCGATTCCTTCCATCAGTTCATGAACCGGGTGGGTCCCATTCAGATTCCTGTCATCGCAGAGATTATTTTAGTGAGATCGGCAAGCATGGGCCTCTTTCTTAATAAGTATGTGAGACCCGGCCTGGTGCCAAATCATATCATTGAAAAATTAGCAAAAACCCCTGATAAGGAAGCCACCAGCATCGAGATTGTCCGGGATCTCGTCAAGGGGCTGAAAGAGGTTTGCCAGGGAGTCCATTTCATCCCTGTGGGGTCAGTGGAGAGGCTTCATCCGTATCTTGAAGCGGCTGCCGAATCCCTCTGAAAACGAAGGAAAGAACGATTCCTTTTTTACCCCGTTAGAAGGCAGAAGGTTTTCTAACGGGGTAAACTTTTCATGCCCTTATTGATGTCTTTGAGCAATCATGCCGCCCTGCCTTTAGAGCCACCTGCCGTCCATCCTCACCTTGAGATAAGCCCTCGATTGGTTGGAAAGTTTTAATTAAATGTTGTATAAAAGCGTTGATTATTTTAACCTCAAAGCCCCATCTCAACCCAAACAATGGCAGCCCACGGAGGGCTTTCATCCGGGATGGAAATCAGAGAGAGAAATGTAGGGCTTTAGAGCTCTCATCAAGATAAGCGGCCGGGGGATCTCAATGGAGAATTCTAAAAAGCGCAAAGTACTTGTCATTGGCAGTATCCCAGAATTTCATGAACTCATCGGAGGATCACTTGGGGACCAATGTGAAGTGATCGGTGCTTCGAGCGAAAGCGAAGGACTTAACAAAGCAAGGGGTGAACGCCCTGACATCATTCTCTTAGGGTATGTTGACCCCCGGGGAAGCTCGTTCAGGCTCCACAAAAAATTGAGGGAGGGGTGGATCACCAAGCATATCCCCCAACTGATTGTGGATGCGCATTTTCCGGGACAGCCGCAGAGGGCCTGGACCAGTCAGGAAGCCATGCAGATGGATGCGGAAGAATATCTGATGATCTCTCCTGACGATGCCGGGTCGGTGGCAGAATCGGTCAAGGCTTTGAAGTTGCTTGAAAGAATTGACACCCGACTCGAAGAAAAAGCGAACCCGCTTAAAGAGGCCATTCTAAACCCCAACACGTTTTGTGTCACATGGGAGCAGATCCCCGGAAGGGGGGCCTTCGAGATCCAGCAGGAGCATGTATTTGACAATATCCGGAAAGCGGCCGAGCTTGGCGGAAGGATCCATGCGATCAGCGTCACCGACAACCCGGGAGGAAATCCTGCCATCTCGACGGAGATGTTATGCGCAGAGGTTAAACGAATAGGCACAGAGCCTCTGGTCCATCTTGCCTGCCGGGATAAGAACAGAAGCCAGATTGAGAGTATGCTCTATGGGCTGGCGGCCAGCGACGTAAGAAACATCCTTGCCCTTACGGGAGACTATCCCTCAGCGGAGGGGTTTGAGGGAAAGCCAAAGCCTGTTTTCGACATGGACCCTGTTAATGTGGTCCGGTTAGTCGAAGCCATGAACAGGGGGTTGGAGCACCACGCGATGGGAAAGAAGGTGGCCCTCGCTCCGACAGACTTGTTCGTCGGCGTTTGTGTCTCTCCATTCAAGCAAGAAGAATCGGAATTGATGGCGCAGTACTATAAGCTCAAGAAGAAGATTGAGGCAGGGGCAAAATTTATCATCACCCAGATCGGTTACGATGCCAGAAAGTATCATGAGCTGATGCAATGGTTGAAGCTCAACCATTTTGATATTCCGGTTCTGGTGAATGTCTACATCCTGCCTTACCCCACAGCCAAGATGATGAATAGCAATAAGATTCCGGGCTGTGTCGTGACCGACAAGTTGGTGTCTGAATTGGCGGAGGAGGCAAAAGCTCCTGATAAGGGAAAAGCGGGACGGCTCTTGCGGTCGGCAAAGCTGTATGCCATTGCCAAAGGCATGGGGTATGCAGGCGCTCATATCGGAGGACACGGCATTACGCCGGACCAGGTAGAATACATCATTAACAAAGGCGAAGAGCTCTCTAAGGACTGGGAGAAATGGATCCCTGAATTCGATTATCCCCAACCGAATAGATTCTATCTCTTTGAGAAAGATCCGAAGACCGGCTTGAATACGGACGTATTGGCCAAGAGAGCTTCAAAATCCCAGGTTCCTTTCATCTATAAGCTTTCAAGGATCGCTCATGTGACGCTTTTTGAAGAGAAGAGCCGGGTTTTCAAAATGCTCCGGCCCATTGTCAGATGGGCTGACGTTTCGCCGAGAGCCAAAGCGGTTCTGGAATTCTTTGAACATATGGCCAAAACAGCGCTTTTCCATTGTTTGAATTGCGGCGATTGCGCCCTCTTTGATGTCGCCTTTGTCTGTCCCATGTCACAATGCCCGAAAAACCAGAGAAACGGCGCCTGCGGAGGAAGCTACCAGGGTTGGTGCGAGGTCTACCCGGATAAGCAGAAATGCGTCTGGGTTCAGGCATACGACCGACTGAAAGCCTACCGGGAAGAGCACAGTTTAGAAGAATATATCGTTCCCCCGTGTAATTGGGAGTTGTGGCAGACCTCTTCCTGGATCAATTTCTATTTGGGCAGGGACCATACGGCAAAAAGGCTCGGCATCAAACCTCCCCCTAACAAACCCAAAAAATAAAGTTATTGGGCTAAGGTCAGGGTAAGGATGCCGGTTTAGTTAAATTAAAGTTGACGTTTGTCGTTGTAGAAGCTCGTATCGAGACTCGTGAATAGAATCTGGATGCTTGAGCTTCGTTTGTCGAGTCTCTTGCTTCGATACGAGCATCGTTTTGATTATCAATCCAAACTGGCCCTAACCTAAACCGAAGTTCCTCCATTATCAAGAGAGTAACCTACTGATCCCGAAACTATTTTTAAAAAACGGGCCTTCAATTACATGACTACAGCGCAAGAAGCTGGAAAGCCCGTTCCTGAAGCGGAGATTT
>Ga0208244_100364_pt1 | contig 48644 bp, 45 predicted proteins | sample SubbioCR12Aug_5A_FD_184828 | JGI IMG/M metagenome (GOLD analysis project Ga0208244, IMG submission 184828) | Serpentinite rock and fluid subsurface biosphere microbial communities from McLaughlin Reserve, California, USA - CR12Aug_5A (SPAdes) | ecosystem: Environmental > Terrestrial > Deep... | reverse complement strand
CCGTGCCATGGCGCTGCGCCGCCTCCGCCACGCGCAGGGTGCCGAGCACGTTGTTGCGCACCGCCTCCCAGGCATTCTCGTTCTCCATCAGCGGCACATGCTTGTAGGCGGCGGCATGGAACACCACCTCGGGCCGGTGCGCGGCGAAGGCAGCCGCCAGGCTGGACTCGTCCTTGACGTCGCCGACGACGCAGGCAATCCCGACTTCCTTGAAGCCGGCCGCAAACTCCTGCTCGATGCGGAAAAGGGCAAACTCGGATTGCTCGAAGAACACCAGCCGGCCCGGCGCATAGCGCGCGATCTGGCGGCACAGCTCGGCGCCGATCGAGCCGCCGGCGCCAGTCACCAGCACCCGCCGGCCTGTCAGCAGGCGATGCAGCCCCTCGTCGTCCAACTGGATCGGATCACGGCCGAGCAGGTCTTCCAGCTCCACCTTGCGCACCTGAGAGACGGACACTTTGCCCGACAGCACGTCGGCCATCGCCGGCACGGTGAGCACGGTCAGTCCCGCGGCGGCGGCGAGTTCCGCCGCCCGGCGGCGCTGCGCTGCCGATGCGGCCGGCATGGCGATGATCGCATGCGTCGCCTCCAGCCTGCCTGCCTGCGCCGCCACCGCTTCGATTGGGCCGAGAATCGGCACATCGGCGAGACGCCGGCCATGCTTGGCAGAATCATCGTCGAGCAGGCCCACCACCCGCCACGCCTCGCTGCGCGACAGGTCCTTGAGCAGCGCTGCTGCCGCATCGCCCGCGCCGAGCACCAGCACCGGCTGCCCGTCATGCAGATTCGATGAGAAAAGATGGCCGTCTTTCCAGGCCCGATACAGGAAGCGGTCGCCGCCCATCGCCAGCAGCAGCAGAATAGGATGCAGCAGCAGGATCGAGCGCGGAATGCCGGGCGCCTGGATCATGTAGACGATGCCGGCCGTGGCCACCGCTCCCAGGCCCACCGCGATCAGCAACCGGCGCAGATCGCCCATGCTGGCATAGCGCCAGATGCCCCGGTACAGGCCGAACTTCAGGTAGATCGCCGCATAGAGCGGCATCACCCACGCCAGCGCCTTCCATGAAGACGCAAGGAAGTCGGATGGAATGTCGAAGTTGAAGCGGATCCAGTAGGCGGCCAGCCACATGAGGGCTGTCGCCGACAGGTCATGAATGAATGCGAGGAATGTGCGCCAGTTCATATTTGTGTTTTGTGCCATCCTCCGCAGGTCGGGCTTCAGCCCGACTCCGGCGTCTATTGTCGGCCTGAAGGCCGACCTGCATGTATTGTCCTGTTTCCCAGCCATGCCAGAAAAGTCAGCCACGCCGGCACGGCGACCCACTGCGCCCAGGCCGGCACAGCCAGCAGCCCCGCTGCCAACAGGGCGCCCGACACCATCAGGACAGACCAGCGCGACGTCATGCCGCGGTGGCCATAGCCCATCTGCACCATGCGCTGATAGGTGTGCTCGCGGTGCGCCTCCCACACGCGCTTGCCCGCCAGCGCCCGGCGCGCGAGGGTCGTCGACGCATCGAGCACGAACGGCGCAAACGCCATCAGCGGAAACCACAAGGGCCAGGCGCCTTGCCAGATCCCGACGAGACCGATCCCCCCGGCGAGAAAGCCCAGGGGAATGGAACCCACATCTCCCATGAATATCTTCGCCGGCGGCCAATTGAAGCACAGAAAACCGGCGCACGCCGCTGCGGCAGCCGCGCACCAGGCGGCCAGGACAGCATCGCCGGCCAGGGCAAATCCGGCCGCATAGGCCGAAAATCCCGCCACCCCCTGGCTTCCCGCCAGACCGTCCGCGCCATCCATGAAATTGTAGAGGTTCGTCATCCAGCCGACCGCCAGCATGGCCGGCAGCCACCACAGAACCGGCAGCCCGATCTGATGGCACAGCGCCGCCGCCGCACCCAGATGCGCCGCCAGCCGCAGCCAGAACGGCAGATGCCACAGGTCGTCCGCGAACGAAAGCAGCGCCAACCCCAGCACTGCCGCCAGATGGAGAGTCGGCACCCCGAGCCAAACCCCGACCGCCAGCAGCGCCAGAACGATGCCCAGCCCGCCGCCATACGGCGTCGGCTTCTCGTGGAGGGATCGATGATTGGGCCGATCGAGGCCGCGGTCGGCGAAGCGCAGGCGAAGGCCGATCGCCGCCCAGGAAAGTGCGAAGGAAACCGGCATTACAAGCCAAGGGCTGTCTCTGATCATCGGCTCAGTCGTCGGCTTGAAGGCCGACCTGCTCTGATAAGAAGAATCATGGTCAAACCGCGCCAGCCAAAAAATCGCCTGGCGCCGCACTCAACGCAGCGAAATTCTCCGGGGTCACGACCACGGGGCTGGCATCCGGGAAATGCTTCATGAAGGCTTCGAGACCTCGGGCCGATTTTTTTCGGCCCGATTTGACTTCGATCGCATAGAGCCTGCTCCGGTGGCGGCATACGAAATCGACCTCGGCATTTTTCTCCCGCCAGTAATGGATCTCCCCGGGCAGGCGCAGCAATTCGGCGCCCACGGCCAGTTCGAACACCCGTCCGCGCCGTTCCGGATCGGTCAACGCTCCGGGTCCTGCGGTCATCGTGTAGAGCGCCGGGCAGGCCGGAAGAATCTTCGGGCTGGACGCGCGCGCAAGCCAGGCCTTGGCCGAATATTTCGGCAGCGAAAATACCAGGAAGGCACCGCCGTAAAGTTCCAGGTAATACTTGACGAGGTCGGTATTGCCCTTGTCCTGCAACTGGCCGAGCAGCTTTGTGTAACTGATTTCCTGCGCCGGATAACGACAGAGGATTTCGAAGGCCTGGCGAAACAGCGCCGGATTCGCCACCCTGCGGTTTTGCAGGATGTCCTTGCCGATGGCGGCCTCGACGATCGCGTCTTTCAAATATCCGTACCAGCGGTCGTAGTCCGACTCGAAAGCCGCCGCACCGGGGTAACCGCCGAAGCAAAGATAACGCTCCAGGTCGTAGCCGAAGGCGGCCGCCAGCTCGGCGAAAGACCAGTGGAAGATCCGCGTCAGTTCAAAGCGCCCGGCCAGACTCTCGCTCAGGCCGGACTGAATGTTCAGCGCGCTCGAACCCAGCAGAACGACGCGCAAACGGCCCGGCGCCACGTCCCACAACGACTTGATGGTCTCCGTCCAGTTCGGCGCCTTCTGAACCTCGTCGATGACCAGCAAGGCTCCTTCGCCCATCCGGGTCGCCGTCTGCCATTGGGCCAGGAGCCAGGTGCGGTCGGCTACGAGCAGATCGTCGGCACTGGCGTAATGCCACGCGCCGGGCCAGCGCACAAGAAGCTGGCGCACCCCCATGGTCTTGCCCACCTGACGCGGTCCGACCAGGATTTGCATCAGAGGTGCGGGCTCGGCAAGACGCTGCTCCAGCCGGGCAACGAAAGGGCGTTTGTAAATGGAGGGCATGAGGCAAGTATATTATTTTCAGCAGACTTGTCTAGCAGAAATACTAGGCATAACTTGCACTTTGTGAGTCCAGCCCCAGCATCTCCCGCACGCCCTCATCCAGCCCGAGGCGCGCCCGCCGGCTCCGCTGTCGCGATGTAGTCCTTGCGCATGAATGTCCCTGTTGAGAATTGCAGTCAGGTGTTTTCCAGCACGAACCCTGAGTGCGCATCGATGACGGAGATGATCTTCTCAAGAAATTGCCGCTCCGCATCACTGAACTCCGATCGCGTGAGAATGCGTTTGGCGGCCGGAGGAATGGACCGCGCGAGTTCGGTTCTCAGGCGCCGGAGCAGGCTGGCCCGGATGCCGACGGATTCGGCCAGGGCATCCCAGGCGGATCCGGTCACCCAGTCAAACCGGGTTTCGTCGCCGATGGTCATTGCCATCGTGACGTCTCCATAGATCTTGACGCAAAGGAGATCGTAGAAGGGCGCCAGATCGATTCCGTCCGGTGCGACGAGGAAAGAGATGTTCTTGGCGTGGGCGTCGGAGTTGCCGATCACGTAGTTGAAAACGAGCCAGCGCAGAAGCCGCTCCCGCGCCACGGCCGGCTGGCGTACGCGCTCTTGTACGCCATAGGCTTCGCGGAAGGTCGCCCCCCCCTCCGCCTCGTATTTGTACCCCGGCCATTTATCCAGCATCTGACAGAGATCGATCTGGTGGCGCCGCCCGATGTGTTCCCCCTCGATGCTGCGGTCGTAGCGCGCTACGAGGTAAATCGGCTCCGGCAGATGCAGGAGCGTCGTCTCGGGCGCAGGCAGGCCCATCGCCCGCGCGAGCATCATGCAAAAATGCTCGTTGGCCGGGCAGAAGGGATAGTGTTCCGGCCGCGCATTTTCCGGCTTGAGAATATGCGACGAAGCAGCGCCCCCCGTCGGCAGGAAGAAATCGTGGCCGGTCCAGCGCACCCCGAGCTTGTGCTGCGCGCCGGCGAGGCTCATTTTTGCCCTGCCGTGCGCGGCGATGAGCGGAATTTCCGGCTGTTCCCGGATGTACTGACGGAGTTCTTCGGTCGAAACCGGAACATAACCGTCCCCCGCCGGAAAGGGCGCCCCCTTGGGCACCAGCGTAAGCGCGCCCGCGCTTTCCTCACCGAAACGGGCCAGAAGCCCGAAGCTGTCCCGTTCGGTCAAGCCGGCGTAGCGGGCCAGCGCCTGCCGCACGCCGCCCTCGGGCAGGAGGTTGTCGAAGAACCACTGAACGGGCCGTTCCTCGGCGTTGTCCTCGAATACGCCGGTGCGCAGCGGAAAGGCGGGCGCAAGCGGGAATCTTCCGGGGTGGGCAAGCCAATCCGCGTCGTACTGGAATTTCCAGGCACCTTTTTCGGCCGAGAGCGACCCCAGCAGAACCCCCTCGACCCAGACCGAAAGCGTCGTATTCATGCAGCCTTCTTCGGGCCGCGCTTGAGCGATGTCGGCGGGTTCGCAGGCAACGCAGTCGGCAGCACCAGTTCGAGTGCAATGCCGAGCCCCGCGCAGACTTTGAGCACCGCGTCCAGCCGCGCTGTCGCCTTGCCGCCTTCCAGCCGATTAAGAAAGGGTTCGCTGACGCCGCAAAGCGCCGCTGCATCCGCTTGGCGCAGGCCGGACGCGACACGGACAGCGCCGATGCACTCACCCAGTTCTTTCGGGGTGGCAACATGCCTGCGCTGACGGTTCGGTTCGCTCATGAGGCCTATAAATCTTAACGATCGTTCATTATTCTACTTTTCTGGGTCGTGTCAATTAAAAACTTCTCGATCGTTTTGTTATCTTTGCTGAAGACTGTGGTTGCTTAAAAACTTAATCAATGACGATGACCGGTCTTGCGGTCGTAGCGCCTTTCTCAGGTTGGCCACCGAAAGCGAACACCGCGGCTTCTCGGCCCCCTCCGTCACCCTCGAATTCGCAGAGTGCGGATACCTTCCGGCCCACTATTGCCAGACGTTGGCGGGACAGCGTCAATCCGCATAAACCGGATACAGCTTCGTTCTTCGGCGTCCGCCCTGCACTGTTTCGACACCCCGGATTTTTCTTTCCCCAATGAGTGCGACGGCATGGTCGTGCGCCCGGCGGTATTGCATGCCCAGGGCTTGCGCGAGCGCGTAGATGCTCCTGCCCGGCATGCGGGCCACCTCGACCAGGAACTGCCCCCGGCGCGCCGGCATGGAGTGGAAATCCGGCGTAGGGCGGAGATTCCAGCCGCCCCCCGCCAGCCGGCTCCACGCCAGATCATAGATGCCGGCCCTGGTGGCGGCGATGGCGGCGGGCAGATGCGTCCGCAACCTCGGCCAGTCGCGCAGGAACGAATCTGTCCCAAAAAAATGGATGAACTCGGCCACGCCCATGCTCGCAACCGCATCGGGCAAATACGAAGGATGGCCGACCGAGATCTTTTCCCGCCAGCGGTCGAGCGGCACGTCCCGGTCCCAATAGGCCTTCCTGCTTACCGTTTCCCACGTCTCGGCCGGGTCGTAGGGTTTCACGACGGCGGCCCTCCTTCGCGGCCGATTCCGTCCAGAACATGCGTGGCGCCGATCTGCGCGAACAGCGCCTCCTGCAAATACGCCATGTCCTTCGCCTGGGCCCATTGGGGATCGCAGACAAGTTCGTCCAGTTCGTCGATCAGGTCGAACCAGGGCATGCTGGCCAGCCCATTGTCGAACGCATCGGATGGAAAGGCGTAGGGCAAGGATGCAATGAATTCCCGGATGGGCATGAACGCCACGGACAACACATGGAGGTCGAACAGGTCGCGGGCCTTCTGCCTTCCCCCTGCGAACAAGTCTCCCGAGTCGCCTTGCCCGGCCACGGTTCGCAGCTTTCGGTGATACAACCCCGGAAGCTCTTCCGTTCTCGCCGTCAGGAACCCAAACGGACGCGTCGCAGCCGGAAAAAGATCGAAATAGGCATCTTCCAGAAAAGAAACCTTGAGACGTCGGCCCTCATGAACCGCGAAACCATGCAACTGATTCGCCCGGTGCAAATCGTCCACCAGACTCGATGTTTCGAAGATTATGCCTGCCCGCATCAGGGCGGCGGCCATGTCCAGCGCGCGGAATCCATGGGGCAAAAAGAAATCGAGATCGTAAGAAAGGCGGTGATCGAGCCAACAACGAGAAAGCGCCGTGCCGCCGCAGAGTTTCGCCCCGTCGAACTGCGGATCGCTCATCGCTTGCAGCCTGCGCAGCACCGCTTCCTGCAGAAAATACAGGGATTCCTTCTTCACTTCCTCGGCCACAATCACAAGTCATCCTGTTTTGACATATATGTCATTATAGAAACCGGAGGTCCGAAGTCAACGCATGCGTCCCCGAAATCACCGTCTTCAGATTCGACAGCACGGCATTCACCCGGCGGAACTCCGGATGCTCGACCGATTGGCGACTCGACCGGTTGCTGGTCCTTTATCCGGGCGATAAAGGCTGCCCACTGGCCGAGCGCGTCGACGTCATACCGTTCAGGGACATTGGGCGCTGGGCATCGCCATGAAACCCATCCGCTCCCCGGCCGACAGCATGAACACGGGGAACTGGCGGCTGGCCTTCGTCAGAGTTGGCGCCAGCGTACGCGGAAGAAGAAATTCAGTCACAACAGCTTCAGCCCGATGACCGAAGGAAATCCCTCTGGGACTCCGCCGCTAAACACCCCCAACCATCTCCCTCACCCCCTCCTCCAGCCTGATGCACGCCTGCCAGCCGAGCTCCCGCTCGATGCGGGCCGGCGAGTAGCAGGCCGAACCCAGCAGCCGCTCCGCCACTTCCGAATTCAGAGGCAGGGTGAGGCCGGAGAGTTTGCCCAGTCCGTCACCCAGTATTCCGCCGAGTCGCAACAACGAATCGGGCACCCGCCAATGCGACGGCGCCCTTCCGACCGCCTCGCGAATCGCATCGTAGATCTCGCGTCCCGAATACGCCCGCGGTTCGGCAACGATGTAGGTCCGCCCGTTCGCCGCCGGTGCCTGCGCAACCAGCCGCATCGCCGCCACCACGTCATCCACATGCACCAGCGAGCGACGGTTGCCGGTCTCCGGCAACGGCGGAAACCAGCCGGCACGGATGCCGCGTGCCATGCGCTCCAGGTTGCCCCGCCCGCCCCGGCCGTAGACCATCGCCAGCCGCAGATTCACCACGTGCATGCCGTACTTCGCGCCCGACTCCAGTACCGCCTCCTCCGCCGCGCGCTTGGCGCGGCCATAGGGCGTGGCCGGCTCGCCGAGCCAGTCCTCGTCTACACAGACATCCCCGGGTTCCGCCATCGCCTTGACGCTGGACAGAAACACGAAGCGGCGCACCCCTGCCTCGCCCGCCGCCTTCAGCAGATTCCGCGTGCGCATCGAAATTGATGCGCCAGTGGATGTCAGGGTCCGATGAAGCGAAGGCATGGGCGTAGCCGGCGCAATGGAAGACGCACTCGATGCCTGCACAGGCTCCGGCGAGCGACGCGGAATCAAGCAGATCGCCCACGACCTCGTCTGGCAGGCCCTCCGCTCGCCGCACCAGCGCACGTGCGCCGGACAGCCGCAGCCGCCGACCGATGAAGCCGGTCGCGCCCGTCACCAACGCCGTACCGCAGACACTGACTTCTGTCCCCTCAATCGGCATGCTCATGAATGGCTCAAACCGCGTCGGCCACGATTGCCGCAAGCTCGGCGAGCGAAACGGCTTCGATGTCGGCCGCGATCCGGTAACGCTCCCGTCCCGGGTAGACGACATATTTGCGTTGCGGAGCGAGATCCTCGCATGCAACGTGGAAACCCCGCTCCGGTTTCGGGCTCAGGCTGCGCTTGATTTCGATCGCCCAGAGTTTGCCGTCCGGCCATGCGAGCAACAGATCGATTTCGGCGCCGCCACCCGTTCGGTAAAAATAACCCTGCGCCCGGTCGCCCGCCGCCGCCAGCAGATTCTCGACAACGAAAGCTTCCCAGCTTTGTCCCACCACCGGATGCGCAAGCAAAGTCTCCATCTCTCCGATGCCGAGCAAGGCATGCACCAGGCCGCTGTCGCGCACATAGATCTTGGGCGATTTGACGAGGCGCTTGCCGACATTCGCATGCCATGGCGGCAAGCGGCGAGCGATGAGCAGATCGACCAGAAGATCGATGTAACTTGCGACTGTCTTGCCATCCACCCCGAGGTTGCGGGCGAATTGGGCCCCGTTGAGCAGTCCTCCCTGATGGTGTGCGAGCATGGTCCACAGCCTGCGCAAGGTTTCTGCAGCGATACGGCGGCCAAATTGCGGGATGTCGCGTTCCAGATAGGTGCGTACGAAGTCCTTCCTCCAGCGCAGGCTGCGGGCATCGTTGGCTGCCAGCAGGCTATTGGGAAAGCCGCCGCGCTGCCAGAGCGCATCCGCCGTCAGATGTGCGGTTTCCAGCACCGTGAAGGGCGTGAGCTCCAGATAGGCGATACGCCCGGCCAGGCTCTCCCCGGATTGCCGCAGCAGATCGAACGAAGCCGACCCCAGCAACAGATACTGCCCTGCCTCGCGCCCTGCGCGGCGCGCCCGGTCTATCAGCCCCCGCAAAACAGGAAACAGCCCGGGCGTCCGATGGACTTCGTCGAGGATGATCAGTTTGTCCAGATGATCTGCCAGATACAACTCAGGTTGCGCGAGCTTGGCGCGATCCTCGTCCGACTCGAGATCGAGATAAAGCGCATCGGAATGCCTGGCCACTTCGAGCGCCAGTGTCGTCTTGCCCACCTGGCGCGGCCCGATCAGGGCTACTGCCGGATTGAAGGCGAGGGCATCGGCTAAAGATTGGGATAGCTTTCGGTCAATCATGTTTGCAATTATGGATCATAGTTCCATAATTGCAAATATGCTACCAAGGTCAAGCAACTCGCCCGGCGGGAACGGCATCCGCTTGCGGCGTCAGCGGCAAGCGTTCGTCGGTCATCATTGCGTATTATCCATACTGTGGACAATATGCAATGATCGTACTGCTGCTTGTCGGGCTTCAGCCCGATGACCGCAGGAAATCCCCGTGGGACTGCTGCGGACGGTATTCCGGCACGAGTTCCGCCAGGCGCCGCTTGACGGCCGCCTCATCCTGCGGCGCCCCCTGCAGCCACCCCAGCAACGCCGCCATCGCCTCCGCAGACAATGTCGCCTGCGCAATGCGCAGCTTCGGATGCGGCGTCGGTAGCGTATGCTCGCCGTCGGCGAGCAGCTCCTCGTAGAGCTTCTCGCCCGGACGCAAGCCGGTGAAGACGATGCGGACATCGTCCTCGGTAAAGCCGGACAGGCGGATCATGTCGCGCGCCAGGTCGACGATCTTCACCGGCTCGCCCATGTCGAGCACGAAGATCTCGCCGCCCTTCCCCATCAGGCCGGCCTGCAGCACCAGCTGCGCCGCCTCGGGGATCAGCATGAAATAGCGGATGATGTCCGGATGCGTCACCGTCACCGGCCCGCCCTGGGCGATCTGCTCGCGGAAGCGCGGGATCACGCTGCCGCTGCTGCCCAGCACGTTGCCGAAGCGGACCGTCACGAAGCGCGTGCCGCCGGGCTGCTGCAGCGCCTGGCAGACCATCTCCGCAACACGCTTGGTGGCGCCCATGACGTTCGTCGGGTTGACCGCCTTGTCGGTGGAAATGAAGACGAACTCCCCCGTGCCATGGCGCTGCGCCGCCTCCGCCACGCGCAGGGTGCCGAGCACGTTGTTGCGCACCGCCTCCCAGGCATTCTCGTTCTCCATCAGCGGCACATGCTTGTAGGCGGCGGCATGGAACACCACTTCCGGACGGAGCATCGCGAACACCGCCTCCACGCGCGCCGCATCCTTGACGTCTCCCACCAGCGTACTGACCGGCGTTCCCGGCATGAGCGAAGCGAACTCCTCCTCGATCCGGTAGAGCGCGAACTCGGAAAGCTCGAAGAGCACCAGCCGCTTCGGCCGGAAGCGCGCGATCTGCCGGGCCAGTTCGGAACCGATCGAACCGCCGGCTCCGGTCACCAGCACGGTTCGGCCGCACAGCAGCTGATGCAGCCCGTCGCTGTCGAGCTTCACCTCCTCCCGCCCGAGCAGATCCTCCAGTTCGACCTTGCGCAACTGCGATATGGAGACGCGTCCGGAGAGCAGATCGTCGATGGCGGGTACGGTCAGAACCGCCAGCCCGGCAGCAGCGGCCGCTTCGGCGGCGCGGCGACGGACGCCTGCCGCGGCGGCAGGCATGGCGATGATGACATTCTTCACCTGCAACCTTTCGGCATGACCGGCGACCTCGCCAAGCCCCCCCAGCACCGGCACCCCGTTGATGGACCTTCCGCGCTTCTCGGCCTCATCGTCAAGCAGGCCGACGACGCGCCACTCTTCGCTGCGCTTCAGTTCGCGCAGCAGCATCACGGCTGCATCGCCAGCGCCGAGGATCAGGACGGGTTCCCCTTCCATGTGGATGCGGCCATAGATCTGTTGCTCCCGCCAGGCACGATAGGCGAAGCGCGCGCCCCCCATTGCCATGATCAGCAGGATCGGCTGGAGGATCAGGACCGAACGGGGCACGTCGCCCAGCTGAAACATGAACACGCCGGCACCTACCAGCGCCGCCGCCAATGCCACCGCGAGCACGATCCGCTGGAGGTCCTTGACGCTGACATAGCGCCACATGCCGCGGTAAACGCCGAGGAAAAGGAAGACCGCCGCATGCAGCGGCACCACCCAGGCCAGTCCGGACAGCATGCCGCGAAGGTACTGGTCGGGAAGGTCGAGATTGAAGCGCAGCCAATACGCCAGCACCCAGGCCAGCGCCGCCGCCGCTAGATCGTAGGCGACAATGACGACATTGCGCAGCAGCATCTTCATCGAACGGCCGCCCGCATCACCTTGCCCACGGCAGCAACGGTGTCGTCCATCTCGGCTTCGCCCAGCGTGGGATGCACCATGAACATCAGACTGGTTTCGCCCAGGCGCTGCGCCGCCGGCAAGCGATCGGCGGGAACCCAGCCCCTTTCGACGAACGCGCGTTCGCGGTAGATCTCCGAACAACTGCCGGCAAAACAGGGGACACCTTCGGCAAGAATGGCCTCCTGAATGCGAGTCGCATCCCAACCCGGCGCCATCGCTTCCGCTTCGGCGAACACATAGTATTTGTAATAGGCGTGTCCGATCCCTTCCGGCGGCCGAACGACGCGAAGGCCGGGAATGCCGGCAAAGCCGGCGTCGAGCAAGGCCGCATTTTGTCGCCTTGCCGCCAGCCACTGCGGCAGCTTGTCGAGCTGCTTCCGGCCGATGGCCGCCTGCATTTCCGTCATGCGGAAATTGCTGCCGAAGGATTCGTGTAGCCAGCGAAATCCCGGCGGATGCTCGCGATTGAACACGGCATCGTAGCTTTTGCCGTGATCCTTGTACGCCCAGGCTTTCTCCCACAGCCCGGTGTCGTTCAGCACCAGCATGCCGCCCTCGCCGCCGGTGGTCATGATCTTGTCCTGGCAGAAGGAGAAGGCGGCACAATCCCCAAGGCTGCCCACCGGCCGACCCTTGTAGGTGGCGCCGTGGGCCTGAGCACAATCCTCGATGACCTTGATGCCGCGGCTGCGCGCCAGCGCCATGATCGGATCCATGTCGCAGGGCCAGCCGGCGAGGTGCACCGCGACAACGGCCCGCGTGCGCAAAGTCAGTGCCGCCCGCACGGCGTCCGCAGTCAGGTTCTGGCTGTTCGGATCGACATCGCACACGATCGGCACTGCGCCGCGCGCCACCACGCAGCTCGCCGAGGCGATGAAGGTGCGCGCCGGCACGATCACCTCGTCGCCGGGCCCGATGCCGTGCATGTAGAGCGCCAGTTCCAGCGCCAGCGTACCGTTCGCAAGGGAGATGGCATGGCGCGTGCCGCAGAGGGCGGCGAACGCCCCCTCGAAAGCGCGGCACTCCTCCCCTGTCCAGTAATTCACGCGCCCCGAGGCAAGCACCGCCCCTGCAGCGTCGATTTCGTCCTGCCCGAAGACCGGCCAGGGCGGAAACGGCCGGGTGCGCACGGGCTGCCCGCCATCGATCGCCAGCCTTTCCCGCTCAGCCCGCTTCAATCTTCCTTCTCCACGTTTCGCGCCGCCACCGTGCCGGCCTTGACCAGCAGCGCCGGCCCCACCTTCACCCCCGGCAGGACCACCGCGCCCGCACCGACGAGCGTGCCGGCGCCGACGGATGCGCCCCCGCACAGCACCGCCCCGGGTGCGACATGCACGCCATCGCCGACCACGCAGTCGTGTTCGACAACGGCGCCGCTATTGATGATCGCATTGGCACCGATGCGCGCCTCGGCATTCACCACCGCACCCGGCATGACCAGCACACCTGCGCCGATCGATGCCGAAGGCGCCACCGCCGCCGCAGGATGCGCCACGCTCTGCAGGACAAAACCCTGCGCCTCAAGCCAGCCTGCCACCGCCATGCGTGTGCGGTTATCGCCGATGGCGACAATGACGCCATCGATTGAATTCTTGCGCTCCAACAGCGCCTCGCGTCCCCCGGCAACCGGATGGCCGAGCACCGCCATCCCCGGCTGCGGGCGGTCATCCACCACGCAGGCCACGGCAAGTCCGGCATTGCGCTCGATGGCATCGACAACCACCTTGCCATGGCCGCCGGCGCCGAATACCGCAATTCGCAGCTTATGCTTCTCCATGCCTCCCCCTGCCGCCGTCGCGGCCCTATTTTCCCGCTCTGCCGCGAAACTTCTCCGTTGTGGCGAAGCCTTCCTTCGACACGCCCGATCCGGCGAAGACGCGGCCCGCCGTCATGGCCAGGATCTTCAGGTCCAGCCAGAAAGAACGGTTGTCCACATACCACACGTCGAGGGCGAACTTGTCCTCCCACGGCAGGTCGTTGCGTCCGTTCACCTGGGTCCAGCCGGTGATGCCCGGGCGCACATCATGGCGCCGCATCTGCTCCCGGGTATAGAGCGGAAGATACTCGATCAGCAGCGGACGCGGCCCGACCAGGCTCATCTCTCCATTCAGCACGTTGAACAACTGGGGCAACTCGTCCAGGCTGAAGCGTCTCAGAAAGGTCCCCAGTGCCGTAAGCCGCGCCTCGTCCGGCAGCGGCTGCCCGTCCGGGCCAGCCTCGTCCGACATGGTGCGAAACTTCAGCACCTCGAAAGGGCGGCCGTGAAGCCCGGGACGCTGCTGTCTGAAAATCACCGGGAAACCCATGCGCAAGGCAATAAGCAGCGCGGTGGCCAGCATCACTGGTGAAAGCACCAGAATCAGTACCAGGGCGACAACGAAATCGAATGCGCGCTTGAGCATCGGCGGGATTTTACGTCAGCCGAGCAACTGCCGATAAAAGTCCAGCCAGGCCTGCGTGACGGCCTCGCGCGAAAACAGTCGCAGGGCGCGCGCACGGGCAGCCTCGCCCATTGCCTGCCTTCTTCCGGCATCGCCGGCCAGCTTCGTCATCAGCCCGGCCAGTCCCGCCGCATCGCCGGCGCGGTGCAGCAGCCCGGTCACGTTCTCCTCGATGGCATCTGTGACGCCGTAGATGCGCGAGCCTATCGACGGAACACCCGCCGCCGCCGCCTCGATGATCACCATGCCGAAACCCTCGCGATAGCTTGGCAGGCAGAAAACGTCGGCGGCCGCCATGAAGTCTTCCGGCCGGTCGGTGTAGCCGACGAAGCGCGATCGCGCCAACGCCGTGCCCAGGCGGGATTCCAGGTCGCCGCGCAGGTCCGCCTCGTCCGGCCCGACGACGAGCAGCCAGGCGGCAGGATTGTCCAGGGCCGCAAAGGCCTCGGCCAGGTCCGGCACGCCCTTGTCCCGGTTCAGGCGTCCGAGGAACAGGAAAACGACAGCCTCCTCGGGAATGCCCTGCGCAAGCCGGACCCCGGCGCGCCTGGCGGCGTCGGGACGAAAGCGCTCCCCGTCCGCGCCGCAAATCGACCCGTCCCCAAGCACCTGGATCTTCTCCGCAGGGGCGATTCCTTCGGCAATCATGAAGTCGCGCTGGGACGGGCTGTCCGCCAGCACATGGGTAGCCAGGCGCGCCATCAGCCGGTCCGCCGCCTTGAGCAACCGGCGTTTCCATCCGGTACGCGTGGCCCAGACCTGCCCGGTGAAAATGTGGGTTCGCAGCGGCACCCCGGCCATGGCGGCGGCCAGCATCGCCAGCATGCCGGCCTTGGGCGTAACCGAACTGACGGCCGCATAGCGCTCGCGGCGGAACAGGGCAAGCAGCCGCAGCAGGGCCGCCAGGTCGGCCAGAGGGGCGATCTGGCGCCGGATTCGCACCGGAACGACCCTGGCATGGGCAGGTATGCCGCCCAGTTCGTCCGGATCCCCTGCGTCTGCGGCGAGATCGATCGCATGGCGGCCGCTCAACGCCGCAATATGCCCGCTCAGAAACGCCCTTGCCGTAAGGGGGCTGGACACCACGAAGCAGATCCTGGACGGCCTCATGGCGAATCCGCATACGCAGCGCGCACCCTGAAAGTCACCGCCCATTCACCCAGCACAAGAAACACGAATGCAATCCCGGCAGCGATCGCGCCGGGGTAGCTGCCGTAATGCAGACAGACAGCCAGCGCGAGAAACAAAACCCAGTTCGTTGCGATGAACACCATGTCCACCCATGCCACGTCACCCAGTCGGCAAAATAGCAGCAGCATCAGGCCTGCCGCCATAGCGGCGGCAAGGGTCATGGACAGCGCGATGCCCGGCACGCCAAGCCGCTCCATCAACACCAGGTTGAGCAGGATGTTCGCCGCCAGGCCGATGCCTGCAGCCAGCATCACCCTACCTGAGTGGTGGATGGCGATGGCGAATTTCAGCAGCAGCACGCTGACGACATAGAAAGGCAACAGCAGGATGCCATTGGCCATCACCCGGGAGACGATGCCGACCTCGGTGGAACCGAATGCGCCGCCCTCGAAGACCAGCCGCACGAACGGCGCGGCAAACAGGTGCAGCGCCAACGTGACCGGAATCGAGATCACGGTTCCGGCCAACAGCAGGAACGACAACTCGCGGCGCGCGTCGAGCAATCGATTCTGTGCCATGTAGCGCGAGAAGTAAGGCAGCACCACCGACGCGATGGCGGCGCCGACCAGCCCGGTGATGAAGAGCACGGCCTTGCTGCCCAACCCGAGCGCTGCCACGCTTCCCTCCGGCAGCACAGAGGCCATCGCCGTACTCACCAGCAGCGCCAGCTGCATGAACGCCGCCGCCGCCACCAGCGGCAGGTACTGTGAAATGAACTGGCCCATTCCGGCCGCCTCATGTTTCGTCGCAGCCAACAGCGACACCCCACGCAACGAAAGCACCCGATAGACGAGGACGAGGTTGACAAGCTGGCCGGCGAACATGGCTACCGCCACCACGATCGCGCCGTGCGAGCTGCCGAAGAGCAGCAGGGCTGCGATGGCGACAACCGGCACGGTTATCTGCGCCGCGGCCGGTACGACATATTGGCCAAGGGCATTGAGAAGTCCGTTGGCCAGCGTGACCAATCCGCTGAAGACAAAAATCGCCAGCATCCACAGCGTGATCGCCTGCGCCCTGTCTGCCTTCTCCGGCAGCGCAGACCAACCTGCGACCTCCAGCAGCCACGGGCCCGCTACCGCCAGAAGCCCCGCCAGCACCAGGGCGCCAGAGAAAAACAGCAGCGCTATCCGCTGCGCCAGTGCCTGCGCCGCTGCCGCCGATTCCCGTTCGCGCACAGCCAGAAAGACCGGCACGATGGCGGTGCCGATCGGCACACTCAATACCGCTACTAGGAACATCGGTACCACCGTCGCGACTACGAAAGCGTCTAGCTCTCCACCCAGGCCGAACTGTCGCGCCATGACGATGTCGCGGATGAACAACCCGACAAAGGTGACCGCCGTAACCGCGGCTACGGTGATGCCGGAGCCGACCAGCATCGACCGGGCCTGCCGTATTTCTTTCATTGCCTCGGGCGCGAGCGGCTCGCGCGAAGCAGCTTCACTGCTCTCCTTCGGTAGCCATCCGCGTTTCTCAAAAAAACGCAACCAGCCTGCCAGGCCAACCAGCATCAGCAGGAACAGATAGAGGTAGCGGATGCGGTAAAGCGTGCCGACGTTGGCAATGGTAATGCCGTACAGGGTCAGCAGAACCAGCGAGAACATCATCACCGCCAGCATCGCGCGCGAACGACCAAGCCACAGCGCGAGGAGCACCCCGGGGACTATCAGATACCAGATCGCCATTTCGCCTACAGCCACCAGGCGGGTGACGCTGATCTTCTCGAACCATAGTGAGGGAAACGGCGCAAACAGCGCGATTTGCAGCGCGCGCGGCACATACGCTGCCACCTGCGGTGTGCTGGCAGGCAGTGCGTCGATATCATAGAGCGATCCGGCCTGAATCTTCATGCCTTCGTCGATCAGACCGGCCCGCGTCCGCGCCATCACTTCGACGTATTTCTCAATGGTCTGCGGAATCCAAGGCGTTGTCTGCCAATTCCAATCCTGCAGTCCGTTAGCCCTGTTCCAAGTCGCATAACTCTGCTCTCCGGCATCGGTCCGCGGTGCCAGGTACGCTGCAGCGCCCACCAGGACAGCTATGATGAGCTGCAATGCCAGAGTGCGCCTATACTCGACTGAGCCGCGGTACCGCCAAAGATAAACGATCTTGAACGTCAGCATCACCAGCACGCCGCCAAGCACCAGCATCAGATTGTAGGGGCGAACGAACGTGATCAGAACCAGTCCGGCCAGTGCAGTCGCGATGGCGATAACAAACGGCTTACGCCCAATTCGACACCTCACTTCTGTAAGCACCCATGCAGTCAGTACCAGGGCCGTGCCGGCAATAGCAAAACCATCCTTGTGGATCTGGCCGTACCAGTTCAGTGAAGAGGGGAAAACGATATACAGCGAGCCCGCGATCATGCCTGCCAATGTACCAACACGTCCCGGCCACAGCAGACGTCCTAGCAGGAACAGCAGTGTGCCCGTGAGCGCATGAAACGCTGCATTCACAGGCACCATCAACGAAGGATCCTCGCCGAACAACACATACAGCGCGCCCAACAGGGCCACATTCCCAGTGGCGCCGTGGGACGGATAAACGCGCCATTCCGACCAGCCGTGCAGACGGATACGCTCGGCCAGATCCACCGCAACGGCATGGAAATAGGCCGAATCCCCTTCCACCAGACCCTGGCCGTGATGCGCAGCGGCTACGAGCGGCAACAGAAATTTCTGGAACAGCAGCGCTGCCGCCGTCGCATAACTGAAGAACAACAAGAAGACGATGGCTGGGTGCAACTGCCGGAGAATGCGCCCGGTCATGCCGAGCGGCCTTGCCACGCGCCCACGAGATCACGCAGAACGACGTCCAGTTTCATGACATCATTATATCCAAGCTCGCTGCGGATCCGCTCCGTGGAGTAGCGTACGCGGCTTGTCAGGACATCGATCTGGGCCTGCGAGAGCAGTCCTGGTGCCACCCATTCCGCAAACCTGGCGGTTGCGCGCACCGGGGTCTCGGGCAAGTGCCAGCGTGGCCCCTGCCGCCCAAGCGCATCGCAGCACACTTCCACCAGATGCTCGACTGTGCACTGGTCAGCAAGATTGTAGGTTCGGCCGGCTGCCTGAGGCAACTTCGCGCACGCATGCAGGGCATGGGCGACATTCGCGGCCGGAATCAGGCTGACCAGCGAACCGGGCGGTCCGATGGGTGCAAACAGACCTCGACTCAGAAGCCCGATCACGCGATACAGGAAGCGCCCCTGCATTTCCGGACCGATCACTGCGCATGAACGCAGGATGACGTGCTCGAAGCCGCCGGTGGATGATAGTTTCTCGACGAGCGTATCGGCACTCGCCTTGGATTCGGCATAGGCATCCGCCGGCGCAAGCCTGCTCGTCTCAGTGATCACCCCTTCACGCGGCCGGCCATACACGCCCACCGTGCTGACCTGCACCCAACGGCCGATCCGGCCTGCGGCGGCAGACAGCAGCCGCTGCGTCCCCATCACATTTGTGGCTGCCATCCGTGCCGGATCCCGCAACTCGGCCGCACAGTGATAAACCACATCAACACCGTCAAAAAATTCGCTCAGGCAATCTGCATTCGTGCCCAGGTCATGCTCGAACAACTGAACACCCGGCAGATTGATTGCAGCACGGCCAGCATCTCTCACCATCCCGCGCACGTCGTCACCCAGCGAGACATGCAGGGAAGTCAGTGCCTTGCCCAGCAGTCCGCCAACTCCTGTGACGGCGACTTTCATGCGCTTTTCGTCCCGCCGACCTCGCGCACGCGCCAGCGCATGCCGTCCAGCAAACCCGCGGCAAAACCGCTCAAGGCGGCGGGGCGGCGATAACGTACGGCAGCAAAGCCGGCCTCGACGGCCAGACCGTACAACAGCCAGCAAAACACCAAGTCGTCCGCCAGCCCAGCTCGCCGCTTCTTGTAAAAAACGAAGAACTCGCGCACCTTGCGCCGTTGGCGTACGCCAACGGCGGCACGGTTGATCGGAGACATGTAATGCGCAAGGCGCGCATTGGGGTTTATGAAGAAGCAAGCACCGAAGTGCCGGAAGGCGCGCGTCGAAAAATCGATGTCCTCGGTCATGAAGAGCTCGTTGGCTGTATCGAACGGCACCGCCGCAAACACCTCGCGACGGTAGGCCGAGAGGCCACCGCTCAGGTAGTCGCTGGCAATCAGCGCATGGCCGCGGCCATTCGCAAACCCGTGAATGCCGACTCGACGGTCAGCGAACATCCCCCGATGGAACAGACGGAACAAGCTGACGTAGAAGGCCGGCAGCGGCGGTAGATTCGTCACCACACCGCAGCAACCGAGCATCTCATGCCGCTCTACGAAACCACGCTCTATCTGCTCGAAGTAATCCTCTTCGAGCACGATGTCGTCCTCGAGGAAACATACAACATCGCCGTCGGCACGCCCCACAGCGACGCGCTTGGCATCGACCAGACCGGTGATCGCTGTGTCGTGCACGTAATCGAGGCGCATGGGGCCGTCTCCGGCCAGTATGTGCCCCACCATCTGACGGGATTCGTCGCCGTGGCTCTGATCGACGACGATCAGCGTGTCGGGCAGCCGCGTCTGCGCCAGCACGGAAGCGACCGCCTTGCCGAGGTCGGCGGGACGGTTGCGGGTCGGAATGACGGCGGTCAATCGCATGGCGTTTTCAATGCGGGGCGGCCGCCGCGGCGGACAGGCCGAGGAATTCCAGCACCGCCGGACGGGTAACCGGCCGGAACAACCGCTCGCGAACCTTCGCGCCGGCCGCGCGCCGCCACGCGTGCGTTTCGCTGGTGCACTGGGACTGCCGCGCCAAGGTCTCGCGCAGATCTTCTGCACTGCGGCAGACTGACCAGAGCGCGCCGTCCACCCACTCCGGGATCGGATTCAGGGTCGGCCGAACACGCCCCCCGATAATCGCTACGGGTACTCCATGCACAACCGCCTGCACGCAAGCACTGCTGGCATTGCCGACGAAAAGATCGGCCTCCTCGATCAAATTGTCGAGATCGCCATCTGCCAGCGTCCATCCGGGCTGCAGGCCCATCGTGGCGCCTTCCTCGAACTGATGGCGGGGAAAGGCGGGATGGGGCTTGATCCGCACCTGCCAGCCATCGAAGGCAGCATTTCCGCAAATAGCCATGCCGACCATCTCGAGAATCTGTCGGGTCTGGCTGGCATCGAGCGGCAGGGAGACCAGCAGGGTGACGCCATCGTGCCGCGGTTTTTCCTTGGGCAGGTGCCACAGCGCATCGAAACGGAAGGCCGGCGCGGCGGTCACCTCCAGGCCGGGGCAGAATTCCCTAGCCGGATCGACGAGTGCAGGGCCCATCACGCCTACGGCATGGGGCAGCAGGCCCAATGCTCTCTCCGCGTCGAGCGGGAACATGCACAGGTAAGTACGCGAGGCAAGAAAGCCCTGGTAGCCGACCACTTTCGCGTCCGGATGGAAAGTCAGCCACCCCGATACGGCGCCGTGATCGATTTCCTGGTTCTCGTACCATTCGACGACGCGGTGGAGCTTCACGCCGGCCTCTCTCAAGCGCCTGGCGAAGCGGTGACGCAGCAGTCCCTCGATGCTGCCCGATCCGGCGTAGGCCTCGGCATAAGCTTCGCGCACAAGTGAACCGACGCTCAGTCCGAGAAACCCGAAATCGGGGAGTACGCGCCGCCCGCGCAGAAAATGGCCGATCGCATACACGTAATCCCGGAATCGCAGGTAGTCCTCGGCCAGCAATAGATTATCGCGACATTCGCGCAGGCGCCTGAACAGGCGAGCATGATTTCGCACACGGTAATAAACGGGTGCCCAGAACACGCGGCGGCGCTCATCATCATCAAGCTTTTCCATCATGCCTGGATAGTGCCGGTCGCTGAAGGCACCGTCCCGGAGGCTCTCCGGGTACAGAAAGGTATCGACCAGCGTGATCGGCTCATGTGGCAGCGATCGGCCATGGGAAGGAATCAGGCGGGAAAATACGTACCGGCCGGAACAGGCATACAAGGTCGCGGCAAGTCGACGAAGGATGGACAGCACCGAGCGAAGCCGCCAGCGCAATGGCGTCAGGGCGGACTGAACTTGCACGTTGGGCGGCACTGTTTCGCGCAGCAGTTCCGCCATTGCAGGCGTATCGACCACAATCTCGGAGACGCCGCCCGCTACGGATAGCTGCCTGGCGAGTTCCACCTGGCAGAGGCGGCGGAACAGCGGACAGACGTAGGTGTTTCGGCTCGCCAGCGGCGTCACCCACCAATCCAGATCTGCCCCGAACGGTGCGCCAAGATCACCCACTAACGCTACATAGGGGCGCCGCAACTCCGCCGCGATCGCATCGAGTTGCTCTGCATGCTCGCGTCGCAGCCGAACAACGCCGGTCAGGTTCAGGCGCATCAGGCCGACTGCGTACGGGCCCAGGCGACGAAGCGCGCCAGTCCCTCCGACAACGGTACGAATCGCGACAAGCCGAGTTGCCCGCCTATCAACTGGGCATCGGCGTAGATGCCGGACTGGTCGCCTGGTGTGCTGCCTTCCACGTACCAGTCCATCCCCGGTACGTGAGGCTGCATCGCCTCGAGCAATCCCCGCACGGTAGTGCGCCGACCGGTACCGACATTGATAGCCCGTCCCACGGGCTCGGGGCGGATAGCCGACTGCCACCACGCCTCGACGACATCGTCGATATAAATGAAGTCGCGAAATCTGTCTAAACTGCCCTTGACCTGGACGCGGCTCTTATCGAGCGCCTGCGCGAGATAGATGCTGACCATGCCCTGGCGCAGGTTGCTAAGATCCTGGCCGGGGCCGTAGACGTTGAACATGCGCAACGCGACGAAGGGCAGTTGCTTCGCATGGACCCGAAGGTAACCTTCTGCGGCCAGCTTGCCGACGCCATAGCAGGACAGCGGCAGGCAAGTTGTCGTCTCAGCGACCGGCGCGTCAGGCACGCTGCCGTAGCAGGACATGGAGCTGGCGTAGACGATGCGGCCCGCGCCGCAGGCGATGCCGTAGCGTATGAGGTTCAGCGTCGACACGGTGTTTTTGCGTAGGTCCGAAACGGGGTCGTCGAAGCTGATTTCGCCAGAGGACTGGCCGGCCAGGTGCAGAATGATCTCGCAGTCACGCGGCAGCGCGGCAATGGTCGCCGGCTCGGCCAGGTCGCCCTCGACCAGGTCGACGCCCGGCGGTACGTTCTGGCGATATCCGGAGGAGAAGTCATCCGCACCGACCACGGCGTATCCGGCGCCGAGGAAGCGGCGTGCCACATGCGCACCGATGAAGCCGCCGACGCCAGTCACCAGCACTTTCATTGCTTGCCTTCCATTTTCAGGACCGCCACCAGCGTGTCGCAATGGCCGGAGCGGATCAGCGCTTGCCGGTAGGCGTCCTCGATCTCAGGGCCGAGCTGCGGCGTGAAGCGCCCCATCCCGCCGGGCTTGCCGTCGCGCGCCCAAACCATGTGGTTGGACAGGTCGTAGCGCTGGTCCCTGCGCAATTCCCAGTCGCAGCCGAGGCGCGCGAGGAGGTGGCCGAGCGACCGTTCCGTGAAATACCAGTGGTGCGCCACTGACCAGTAGAAACGCTCGAATGCGGGAATGTCATACACCGTGGCCAGGGCGTCGGCAGCATTCGGCACTTCGCACACCAGCACGCCGCCCGGGCGCAGCAGGTCCAGCTGCGCGCGAAGGAAACCCTCCGGATCGGCAACATGCTCCAGCACGAAAAAATGCATGATCGCGTCAAAGCTGCCGTCGCCCGGCGATGACGAGCGCAGGGCGTCGAGCGAATCGTGGCAGGTGACCATGCGCGCACGCAGGTAGTCGCGAAATACGCCGGACGGCTCGATGCCGACGCACTCGTAGCCGGCATCCGCCAGCGGATACAGCATGAAGCCGGAAGAACAACCAACCTCCAGCACGCGACCGCGGGCCGGCAGCACCTCCTTCAGGTAGCGCATCCGGCGCGCCACGGTCGCCTGGTTTGCGGCGATGTGCTTCTCTGGCTGCGTCCAGCCGCCTGCATCGCCAGAGCGTCCGCTCATGAAGCCTTCGAATTCGGCCGCATAGAACTTGTGCTCCTCCTCCGGCGACAGGCCGGGGTGGAGGAAGATCGCATCGCAGGCACCGCAGCGGAAGAAAGCGCGGCCGCCGCGGTCACCGTAGACATGCGGTGTCACCACGGCCAGGCGGTCGTCTCCGGCCGCGCACAGGGGACATCGGGTCGGCAGGCTCATGCTTTGGCAGTCTCGGAATGGGTCGGCGCCGGCGCTTCCAGCATGGCAGCCAGGCCGGTCAGGTCGGGCAGCACGGGCACCCCGGCCGGAAACGGGTTCGCTCCAACCGCAGCGATGCCGAGAAACGGCACGCCCGCCTCGGCAGCGCCGTCGGAATCGGTCATGGCGTCGCCCACCATCAGCATGCGGTCTGGCGCTGTGCCGCTGCGCCCGAGAAAATCCAGCAGGATCGCCCCCTTCTTGCGCGGCGCGCCCGCCACTCCGGCAAAGAATCGCGCCATGCCGCGGCGCTCGACGATGCGGACCAGCTCCTCCTCCGGCGTGCCGGAGGCGACGAACAACGGCAGGCGTGTATGCCAGCCTTCGAGGAATTCGCGGGCACCTGGCACCCACGCAGAGGCGATCACCGCCTCCTCCACCAGGGCGGAGAAGCGTCTGCCCAATTCGGCCTCCTCCGCCGGCGCCAGCGCGCGGCCGAGGAAGGCTTGATGGAAGTGGCGGAACTTCTCGTAGCGCGAGACGCCGCCATGGGCGAGATGCCAGTCGACGACCTGCCTGACGACATCGGCGCCATACGGCTCGTAGAGCGCGGCGAATGCGCGCGTCTTGACATCCACCGACTCGGCCAGCACTCCGTCGAAGTCGAAGACGATCGCATCGAAGCGCGGCGAGTTCATGCTCATACTTTCGAAGCGCGATCGGGCACCAGCCAGTCGCCCTCCGCATGCGCGCCGCTGGCGCCGCGCTCGTGCAACTCGGCCAGGCAGTCGAGGAGCCCCTGACCGAGATCGACATAATCGTTCGCCACCAGCTTGTGGCCGACTTTCGGATGAAAGGCGTAGGGCGTCATGACATAGTGCCCCTCATCCTGCTTGCCGCCGAAGGACATCTGGACGCCCCCTGGGATCATTTCCGAGACCATGCGCATCAGGTTCTTCACCGGCATGCGCTCCTGGCCCGTCAGGATAAGATGGCGGTTGGCATACTCTTCGGCGAGGATCTGCACGCTCAGGCGTGCCGCGTCGCGGACATGGATGTACTCGCGCATCGCCTCGTCGCTGCCCTGATAAGCAATGGCGCGCTGCTCGAGCGCCTGCTTGAGCAGGCGATAGATGCCGTTGCGACTATCGGCGCGCCGGCCGTAGAGGGAGCCATAGCGCAGCACCGAAAAGGGCAGCCCGTAGCGCTCGAAATAGGCCTCGACAAAGCGTTCCGCCGCCTGCTTGCTGGCACGGTAGAACGAACCGGATTCCGAATACACATAGACCGTGCTGGCAAAGACGAAGCGCTTCGCCCCGGCGGCGCGCGCCGCCTCCAGGGCGTGCAGGTTGCCGACGATATTTGCGCTGGCTGTCTCGAGCGGCCGGTCCTTTGCCTCGTCGATGTCTGCGATGCCGGCGAAGTTGTAAACGAACTCGCAGTCCGCCGCAGCGCGGGCGACGGCCTCGCGGTCCATGATGTCGCCGACCACCATCTCCTGGCCCTCGCGCCGGTACGGCGAGTCGATCCGGTCGAAGATGCGCACCCGGTATCCGGCGTCGGCAAGCGCATCCGCAACGTGGCTGCCGAGGAAGCCGCTGCCGCCATAAATTACGACTTTGCTGCCTGACATCATGCTGTCCTCCCGGCCACCAGCCCGCGCGCCGCGAGCCCTCTGAACAGATTGTCTGCCGCCTCGCGCTCCATGATGCCGCGCGATTCCTCCGCGTAGGAGCCCATATGCGCCGTCAGCACCGCCTGGGGCAACTCGGCAAGGGGCCCCGCATAGGGCTCCTTCTCGTAGGTATCGAGCGCCGCGCCGCCAAGGCGCCCATCGCGGATCGCCTGCACCAGGGCCGCCTCATCCACGAGATCGCCTCGCGCCGTGTTCACCAGCACCGCGCCGCGCTTCATCAGACCTATCCGCGCCGCATCGAGGAAATGGCCGGGGGCCTTCTGCGAGGGCATATGGAGCGTGACGATGTCCGCTGCCGCCAGCAACGGCTCCAGATCGCTCGAATCGGCAATCCCATCGGACTCTACGCCGGCAGCATCGTAAGCCAGCACGCGCGCGCCGAAGGCCCGCACCAAGTGCGCTACACGGCGCCCGATGCGGCCGTAGCCGACGATGCCCACCGTCCGCGCCGCCAGCAGGCCGCCCATCAGCGGCTTCCATTGTCCGGCACGGATCTGTCGGTCGGCCTGGCTGATTCTTCGCAGTTGGTCGAGGATCAGGCCGAGAGTCAGTTCCGCCACTGCGGCGCTCGGCGCATCCGGTGTATTCGTTACCTCTATGCCGTGTTCCCGCGCGGCCGCCAGATCCACGCTGTCCAGGCCAATGCCGCAGCGCGAGACGACTTTCAGCCCCCGGGCGCCGGACAGCACACGGCGGGTCAGCGGCTCCGTGCCGGCGATCATGCCGGCCACGTCGTCGCCCAGCAAGGCTACAGCCTCGTCCTCGGTCAATTTCCTGCCATGCGGATTTGTCACGATTTCATAGCCGGCCTGCCCCAGCAGGGCCAGGGATTCGGCGGCAGCCACGTTGAACGACGAAGTGGTGATCAGTACTTTCGGCACGATTCCTCAACCTTCAATGCTAATTTGTTCCACCAGCACATCGACACCCTCCGGTGGGCATATCGATGCGGCGGGCAGCCTGCTACCGGCACGCCAGGCACGCACGGCACCGTGCTTGCCAGCCCCCGTCACCAGGAACAGGGCGCATTGGGTTCCGCCGAGACGCCGCGCACTGAGACTGACGCGTTCCGCCGGCGGTTTCGGTGCGGCACGGACCGCTAACGCATCCGGCGCATCCGACGCCTCGCCCCATTCGCCGCCTGGAAACAAGCTGGCGGCATGCCCATCCTCGCCAAGCCCCAGCAGCACCAAGTCGAATTCCGGCTCCCCGGCGAGGGCCGCGCAATACTCCGCTGCGGCCGGTTCCGCGCCCAGTTCGCCGTGAATGACATGCACCTGGACTGGCGGTATAGGCACATGATCCAGCAGCGCCTCTCCGGCCATGCTGCTGTTGCGCCGCGAGTCGTCGGCGGCCAGGCAACGCTCGTCTCCGAACCAGATCTGCCAGGCGCTCCAATCAGTCTCGAGCGCGCGCAGCGCCCTGTACACGCTGCGCGGCGTCTCGCCGCCTGAAAGGACGACGCGGAACACGCCATGCGCTGCAATCGCCTGCCTTGCCGCTGCGCCGATCCAGGCCACCGCCCGCTCGCTCACTTCGGCGGCGGACGAACACACATGCCAGCGCGGCGATTCCATTGGTCAATCCCGCGAAAAGTGCATATTCTAACCGCTGCCACAGGGAATACCCAGTTCCGCCAGGGGTGCAATTGCCCTACAATTCCCGCCTGACATTCCCGACAGGCCTGTCCCGCCAGATGGCATTGCACACCCTCAAGCAGAAACTCGCTGGCAACCACCTCACCATCGGCTCCTGGATTACGCTGGCGCACCCGGCCATCGCCGAAATCATGTCGCGCGCAGGCTTCGACTGGCTGGCGGTGGATCTCGAGCACAGCGTCATCACCATTCGCGAAGCCGAGGAACTGATCCGCGTCATCGCTCTGCATGGCGTGGCGCCGCTCGTGCGCCTGACCAGCAACAATGCCGACCTGATCAAGCGCGTCATGGATGCCGGCGCCCACGGCGTCATCGTGCCCATGGTGAATTCACGTGCGGGCGCCGCGCGCGCCGTCGCCTCGGTCTACTACCCGCCGAGGGGCAGCCGCGGCGTCGGTCTGGCACGCGCCCAGGGCTACGGGACGGCTTTCGCCGACTATCGTGCATGGCTGGACAAGGAAGCCGTGGTCATCGTCCAGGTCGAGCACATCGCCGCGGTGGAGGATCTGGAGGCGATCCTCGACACGCCCGGGGTCGACGGCTACATCATCGGACCCTACGACCTGTCCGCCTCGATGGGTATTCCCGGGGAATTCGACGATCCCCGTTTGAAGCAGGCCATCGAACGAATACGCACGACCGGCATCGCCAAGGCCAAGCCGGGCGGACTGCATGTCGTCGAACCCGACGCCGCGCAGGTGCGCGAGCACGTCGCGCGCGGCTTCCGTTTCCTCGCCTACAGCCTCGACACCCGAATGCTCGACACGACGTGCCGCAGCGGCCTCGCCGAGTGCCGGCGCGGCGCGCCAGAATGATTTTTCCCGGAGAGAATTCCCAGTGAATGCAATCGGCATCATCCCCGCCCGCATGGCCTCCAGCCGCTTCCCGGGCAAGCCGCTGGCCCCGATCCACGGCATCCCGATGATCGGCCACGTCTGGTTCCGCTGCAAGATGAGCAAGACCCTCGACGAGGTGTACATTGCCACCTGCGACGAGGCGGTGCGTCAGTACGCCGAGAGCATCGGCGCCCGGTGCATCATGACCGCCGACACCCACGAGCGCGCCACCGACCGCACGGCGGAAGCCATGCTCAAGATCGAGGCGTCGTCCGGCCGCCGCACCGACATCGTCGTCATGATCCAGGGCGACGAGCCGATGACCCTGCCGGAAATGATCGACGAGGCCATCGCTCCGATGACGGCCGACTCCACGGTGAACGTCGTCAACCTCATGGCGCACATCGACAGCCTCGAGGATTTCGAGGACCCCAACGAGGTCAAGGTGGTGGTCGACCTCAAGGGCGACGCGCTCTACTTCTCTCGCGAGCCCGTCCCGTCGCGCAAGAAGGGCATCACGGAGGTGCCGATGCTCAAGCAGGTCTGCATCATCCCCTTCCGCCGCGACTACCTGCTGCGCTTCAACTCGCTGCCGCCGACGCCGCTCGAGATCATCGAATCCGTGGACATGATGCGCATCCTCGAACACGGCGAGAAGGTGCGCATGGTGATGACCGATGCCCGCACCGCGAGCGTCGACACGCCGGAGGACCTCGCCTGCGTCGTCGGCATGATGCAGGGCGACCCGCTGATGCCCCGCTACGCCGCGCCGGGACGATGAACTGTCCGAATTGCGGCCACGGCGAAAGCGCCGCCGTCGGCCCCTACATCGGCAGCCACGAGATCTTCCGCCGCATGAGCCTGGCGTGTTGCGCACGTTGCGAGCTGGTGTACGCCCAGCCCCAGCCAAGCCCGGCGGAACTGGCCGATTACTACGGCCATTACTGGGACGGCGAGGTCGCCGTTTCGACGCCGAGCACCCGCCGCTACTACCTGGCCCAGTCGCTCTCCCGCGTCGACTACCTGAAACGGTTCGGCATTTTCGATACGGCGCCCAGGGTGCTCGATGTCGGCGCCGGACTCGGCCTGTTCCACGACGGCATGACGCGGCGTGGCGTCGGCCACAACTACGTCGCGGTGGAAACGGATCGCGATCAGTTCGAGGGGCTGCGCCGCCGCATGGGCACCGACCACGCCTTCCAGCGCCTGGAGGATGTGCCGGCCGAGCGCCAGTTCGATCTGCTGGTGCTGTCCCACGTGCTGGAGCACATGGACCAGCCGCATGCATTCATCTGGGGATTGATGCAGCGGTTGCGCCCCGGCGGACTGCTGTTCGTCGAGGTGCCGCACCGGGACTACCGCTACAAGTCCCTGTTCGAATCGCACCTGCTCTTTTTCAATGCAAACAGTCTGGGGGATCTGCTGGGCCGGCACGGCGAGGTGCTCGACGTCAGCACGGTCGGCAAGGAAGCCGCCAAGCTCTATGTCGCCCATGTCCACCCGAAACCGGATGCCCTGCGCCCCCTCAAGGAACTGGTCAAGACCGGCATCGCGCTCGCCACGCCCGACCTCGACAACAGGCAGATCCGGCGCTACGAAATGTCGAGCTACGGCGGCGACAGGCAGTGGCTGCGGGCGGTGGTGCAGCGACCGGGGGGCAACTGAATTTCGCGCTCTATCAGGCGCGAGTAAATACGGCGTTCATGCAATCCTGGTATTCGCCCTGCAAGGCAGCACGCGTCGAGCGAAATAGTTTGAGACCGCAGCCCTCGATAGCCTCGATCAACTCCTTGTCGCCTTCCTTCAGTTCGATTTGCAGGGACTTGAATCGAGGATCGGACAGCGTTCGCGCGGCGCCCCGGATCACCTTCAGTTCATTGCCATCCACATCAATTTTCATGTGGATCGGCTGCGGCAACTGGAACTGTCCAACCATCTCATCAAGCTTGAACGCCAGGACTGCCTGCTCAAACTGTGCCTCGAACCGGTTCCCGCGCCAGTCGATCGCTTCCCCTACGGAATGCAGTGCGGCGCCGCTGGCAAGATCGTGGAGCTGCAGAAATTCGATCCGGGTAGCGTCGTGCAGGCCGACATTGAGCGCCTTGACCCGGCGGCCGAGTCGATTGAGGAAAATGTTCTTGTTGAGGCAGGCATAGTTTTTTGCCTCGGGTTCGAAGGCAAACACCTCGCAACGCCTATGCAGTGCCGCATAGAGGCTAAACACGCCAACATTGGCCCCTACATCGAAAAGAATCTCCCCTTCACCGAAGCCATTGATCCATTCCAGCGTCTCCGGCTCCTTCTTGTCCAGCCACTCTGCGCGAAGAAGATGCAACTCCTCATTGGCATCGAAGGCAATATCCGTACCATTAACCTTAACCTGCTTGATACAATTGACCCGGGACAGAAAGGCGCGATAGAGGCGAATGGGCCGATTCAGGCCCAAGATCGCAATCAGCAGATCGCTTAATCTTTCGAAAAGTGCGCGCTTGGTAGTTGTCATAACTGCATTCCGCAAAGCCGCCTCACAACAAAGGAATGAGTGACGTGCGGTGTGTAATTTAAGAATGTCGAATATTAATGGCTAACTTCCTCCTCAGGTGCACTCGCTGCGGCAAGCAGTACGACGGCGGTGGCGGCTTTCGACTGCGCTGCGACGACGAGGTCAGCGGCGATCACGGGCCAGCCCTGCTGCGCCCGGTCTACGAGCGCAAGCAAATCCACGTTCGCATGGAGTTACCGGGGATATTCAAGTTTGCCGACTGGCTGCCGACCGGCCCCTATTACATCGACCCGGCGCCTGCCCATCTGGGCGAGCCCTTCTGCTACCGAAGCACGGGCCTCGCCAGGCGGCTTGGGCTGGAAAACCTGCATATCGCCTTCAGCGGCTACTGGCCGGAACGCAAGCTGAATCTGGTCACGCGCACCTTCAAGGAATTCGAGGTGCAGGCGAGCATTCCGTTTTTCCTGCAGTCGTTTCTCGGCCGGGAAGCCCCGCCCTTCATCATCGCCTCGGCCGGCAACACGGCGAACAGCTACAACTACCACACGCACGTGCTCGGCCTGCCGCTCTACCTGTTCGTTCCGGAAAGCGGCCTGGGCAACCTGCTGCTGCCCTTCGAGACGCATCCCGTCATTGTCGCGGTGGAGGGCGACTACACCGACGCCATCCTGCTCGCCGACGAAATCGCGGACCGCTGCGAGTTGCTGCGCGACGGCGGCGTGCTCAATGCCGGGCGGCGCGGCGGCATGAGCACCGTCATGCTCAATGCGGTCGCCCATCCGGCCCAGGGCACGCAGCAGCTGTTCGACCATTATTTCCAGGCGGTGGGCAGCGCCTCGGGCGCGATTGCAGCCTGGGAGGCCGTGCTGCTCCTGCTCGGCGACGGCCGCTTCGGCGACACCGTGACTCAGATACACATGGCGCAGAACGCACCCTTCGCGCCAATATTCAAAGCCTGGAAAGAAGGCCGCAAGGATCTTGTTCCCACTCCAGCGGAGGAGGCACACCGGCAAGTGGCGGCGGTTACCGCCGGCGTGCTAACCAACCGCAAGCCGCCCTACGGCCCCGCCGGCGGCATCCGCGATGTGCTGGCCGAATCGAACGGCGCGGCATGGGAGGTCTCCAACGAGCAGCTCTTCCACGGCGCCCGCATGTTCCGCTCGCTCGAGGGCATCGACATCGGCCCGGCGGCGGCGGTGGCGGTTCAGGCGCTATGCCAGGCGGTGGAAGCCGGTCGCGTAAACCCCTCCGACAGCATCCTGCTGCACATCACCGGAGGTGGGCGCGAGATCCAGTATACGGAGGGCAAGGTGTGCCGCGCCCAACCGACGCTGCGCGTCAAGCCGGGGGACATCGGCTCCGTCCTGGCGGCAATCGGCAAGCCGGAGCCGATCTCATCAGAACGCATTTCACGCATCCTGCGCCGCTATGATGGCGCGACCCGCCACTGATGCACTACCATACCTCATGACCCTGACCGATCGCCTGTACGACACCCTGAAATCCACGGGGCTCGATTTTTTCGTGTCCGTCCCCTGCAAGCTGCTGGGCGACCTCATTGACCGGCTCGCCGCCGACAAATCCGTCATCTATACCCCCGTCTCGCGGGAAGAGGAGGGCATGGGGCTCGCGTGCGGCGCCCATCTTGCCGGCCGTCGCCCGGCCGTCGTCATGCAGAACTCCGGCTTCGGCAATAGTGTTAATGCTGTCCTCTCGCTGCTCAACTACTACAAGGTGCCGGTGGTGTTCGTGGTCAGCCACCGCGGCAGCCCGGGAGAGCCCATCGAGGCGCAACGCATGATGGGCAGCGCAATCGTCGAACTCCTTCGCGTGGCGGACGTGGCATGCGTCGAGGTGACAAAACCGTCCGCCTTGGCGAACGTGCCTTCGGCCATCGAGCAGGCGCGCCAGGAAGGCCGTTCGATTGCGCTCCTTCTGCCCTTCGGTTTCTGGGCAGAGCAATGATGGGGAACGCCATGCGAAGATACGAAGCCATCCGCGAGATCATGAAGGCCGTCACGGACCAGCCCGTGGTGTGCAACATCGGCCATCCGAGCCAGGAGCTGTTCCAGCTGGCCGACCGGCCGCAGAACTTCTACATGCTGGGCTCCATGGGCCTGGCCTCCAGCATCGCGCACGGCCTGGCCCTGTCCCAGCCGCGCAAGGTGGTCGTCATCGACGGCGATGCGGCGGTGACCATGAATCTGGGCGGCTTCGCCACCATCGGCCACACCCGGCCGCGCAACCTGGTGCAGATCGTCATCGACAACTCCGCCAACGGCTCGACCGGCTTCCAGCCCTCCTTCACCGCGGATCGCCTGCGCATCGATGCCATCGGACGGGCCGCCGGCATCGAGCATGTCGCCGTCATCAACGACGAGACGGAAATCGCCCGTGCCGTCGCGGCCGCCCTGACCAGCAAGGAAGGTCCCCACCTCATCGTCATCCGCACTGAGACGGGAATGCCCGAGGGCGTGAAGGTCATTCCGCTCGGCCCCATCGAGATCAAGGAGCGGTTCATGCGGAGCATCGGCCAATGAAATTCTGGGCGCTCGGGCAATGGCAGGATGGCGAACGCGTCATCGAGGTGCGCAATCCCTACGACGGTGCGCTGATCGACACGGTGCCGAAGGCCTCCGCCGAATTGGTCACGGAGGCCATCGCCTTTGCCCACGGCTACGACTTCAGCCTGACCGCCTGGGAACGCTTCGAGATATTGCGCAAGGTCTACGACGGCATCGAGCGGCGCGCCGACGAACTGGCGCGGACCATCAGCCTGGAGTCGGGCAAGACGCTGCGGGATGCCCACATCGAGATCCGCCGTTCGCTGCAGACCTTCCTCTTCTCGGCCGAGGAGGCGAAGCGCATCACCGGTGAAACCGTCGCGGTGGATGCCTCCGCCGGCATGCCCTCGAGCCTCGGCATCGTCATCCGCGAACCCCTCGGCGTGGTCGTCGCCATCGGCCCCTTCAACTACCCGCTCAACCTGCTGGCGCACAAGGTCGGCCCGGCCATCGCTGCCAACAACGCCGTCGTCGTCAAGCCGGCCAGCAGCACACCGCTGACCGCCCTGAAGATGGCCGAGCTGTTCATCGATGCCGGGGCCCCGCCGCGCATGCTGCAGGTGATCACCGGCGATGCCCGCGAGATCTCCGACGCGCTCATCACCGACCCGCGTGTGCGCAAGATCACCTTCACGGGCAGCATCCCGGTCGGCAAGGCCATCTGCGCCAAGGCCGGCCTGCAATCCGTCTGCATGGAACTGGGCGGAAACGACCCGCTGATCGTGCTGAACGACGCGGATCTCGACAAATGCATTCCCGTCGCGGTGGACGGCGCTTTCGGCAACAACGGCGAACGCTGCACCTCGATCAAGCGCATCATCATCGAGGAGGGGATAGCCGACCGTTTCCTGGCGCGCTTCGCGGAAGAAACAGCGAAGCTCAAGGTCGGCGACCAGCTCGACCCGGCCACCGATGTCGGCCCTCTCATCGATGAAGCAACCGCGGCAGAAATCGAGGACAAAGTCAGCCGCTCCGTTACGGCGGGCGCCCGGCTCGTGATCGGCAACAAGCGCCAAGGCGCGCTCTACTGGCCAACCATTCTGGACAACGTCACGCCCGACATGCCGGTGGTAGCCGACGAAACCTTCGGCCCCGTCGCACCGCTGATCCGGGTCGCCGATTTCGAAGAGGCCATCCGGGTCGCCAACGACACACCCTTCGGTCTGCAATCCGGCATCTTCACCAACGATCTCGCCAAGGCCATGGCGGCCGCCCGCCGCCTCAAGGCCGGCGCGGTGAAGATCAACAAGGGGCCGGGCTTCCGTGCGGAACACCTGCCCTTCGGCGGCGTCAAGGACTCGGGCATCGGGCGGGAAGGCGTCAAGTATGCCGTCGAGTCGATGACCACCCTCAAGACCATCGTCATCTAGGGCAGCATGGCCGGGCTTTTGCGTGAACTTGCCGGCATCCTGACCCCGGGCGAGCGCTGGAAAGTCGTCGTCATCGGCGCGCTGGTGCTGGCCGGCGCTTTGGCCGAGACCGTCGGCGTCGGCGCCGTCTTCCCCCTCATGGCTCTCCTGATGGATCCCTCGCTGGCAAGCTCCGATGCGCGGTTGGCCATGCTCTTCAAACTGTCCGGCGGCGGCAGCGTAGAGCGCTTCGTTCTCCTCGGCGCCATCGGACTGCTGTTCTTCTACGCCGCCAAGAACCTGTTCCTCGCCTGGCTCTACCGCCTGCAGACGCGCTTCTCCACCGGCATCGAGGCGCGCATCGGCGCCGACCTGCTCGCCGCCTTTCTGGCGCTGCCCTTCTCGGAACGCCTGGCCGAAAACTCGGCCGAGCGATTGCGCATCATCACCGTGGAAACCGGCCGGGCCACGGCGGGCTTCCTTGCCTCGCTGATGCAACTCGTCACGGAAGGCTGCGTCATTCTCTGCCTGGTCCTGCTGCTGCTTGCCGTCAATCCGCTCGTAACCGGCATTGCCCTTCTGATCGTGGCCGGCGCCGGTCTGGCTTTCGAGTCGGTCATGCGCAGGCGCATGGCGGCACACCGCGAGGAGCGCATCCGTTCCAGTTCGGCCATGTACAAGTCGGCCAGCCAGTCGCTCGGCGCCTTCAAGGAAATCAAGGTGCTCGGCCGCGAAACCCATTTCATCCGCGGTTTCACCGCATCGAGCCGACGCTACGCCGGCGCAACGGCCGCGTTTTCCTGGGCCGGCCTGCTGCCGCGGCTGCTGGTCGAGACGATTGCCGTCTCGGCACTGCTCGGCGCGGTGATCTTCGGCCTCGCCGCGGACCAGCCGATGCGCGACATCGTGCCTGCGCTGACGCTGTTCGGCCTGGCGCTCTTCCGCATCATGCCCTCGGCCACGCGCGTGCTCTCCGCGATCAACAGCCTGCGCTTCAACGCCCCCTCGGTGCGCATCGTTGCGGCCAACCTCGGGGAAAGGGCGGGAATAGCTCCCCCCCCGCCCACGGTCGCCGCACCGGCCGACGCCCACGACAGGCGTATCCGGCAAATCGACCTGGACAAGATCTCGTATCGCTATCCCGGCTCCGAGGGCTGGGCGCTGCGCGGCATCACCCTTTCCATCCGCCATGGCGAGTTGATCGGGCTGGCAGGGCGTTCCGGATCCGGCAAAACGACGCTGACGGACATCCTGCTCGGCCTGCTGGAACCGCAGGAAGGCGCCGTCATCGTCGACGGCGCGGTTTCGACAGCCACCGGCGCCCGCTTGCGCGGCCTCGCCGGGCTGGTTTCCCAGCAGTTCTTCCTGCTCGACGACTCCGTGCGGCGCAATGTCGCCTTCGGCATCGGGGATGCCGCAATCGACGACGAACGCGTGTGGCGAGCCCTCCGCGAAGCGCGCCTGGAGGATCGCATACGCAGTCTGCCGGAAGGCCTGGGCGCGCCGGTAGGCGAGCATGGCGCAATGCTCTCCGGCGGCGAACGCCAGCGCCTGGCGATCGCGCGGGCGCTCTACGACGATCCGGAAATCCTGGTATTCGACGAGGCCACCTCGGCGCTCGACAGCGCCACCGAGGCGGAAGTGCTGGAAACCGTGCGCGGCCTGGCAGGCGCCAAGACCATCCTCATGATCAGCCATCGGCCGGCCTCACTCGCCTGCTGCGACCGGGTGATCGTGATGCGCGGCGGCATCATCGCCGCCGCAGGCGGCTATGCGGAGCTACGCGGCAAGGAAGCGGAACTCGACGAAAGTCAGTCTGGCGGGTACGGCGTCATCGGCAGCGCCTGAGGTATCCGTCCGGCGCCACCGTAATCTGCAGCTTGCGCTCGATTGCCATGTCGATCTCGAACTCCGGGTGGTCCTTCAGGTATTCCCGGACGGCGGTCTTGGGGTTGTTGCCCGGACCCCAGGGCCGGTCGGAGGACAGTTCAGCCGGCAAATCCTCCACGATCGTGTCGAACACCACGCAGTAACTGCCCACCGAAACCAGCGGTGCATAGGCCTGCAGTTCGGCCAGCACATGGTCGTGCGTGTGATTGCTGTCCAGGCACACCAGGATTCGCCGCTTCCCTGCGGCGCGGACCCTGACCTGCTCGACAATATCGGCCGCAATGCTGGAGCCCTGGATCATCGCAATGCGTCTTGCCAGGGGATGCGACTCGATGGCCTGGCGGTTGTGCGGGCGGATGTCGATATCCACGCCCAGCACCATTGCATCCTGCGGCCCGCCGCAGACGGCATTCAGTTCCAGCATCGCGGCGGAAAAGATCAGCGAGCCGCCGTGGGCGATGCCCGTCTCGACGATCAGGTCGGGCTGTATCGACCAGATCAGCTCCTGCATGGCGATCATGTCCTGCGGATACTGGATGATCGGCCGCCCCAGCCAGGAGAAGTTGTAGGAATAGCGGCCCGATATGGACGATCTCATGAAGGCCGCCGCATCCGACTTCAGGTGCTCGTCCTGTTCATAGGATGCAATCCGGTCTTTCACTTCCTGCTGAAAATCACTCATGGTCCACCGTCATGTAATTGAATCTGTCCTGTGTCATCTGCTGAATTTCGGCAAGGTAGTTGCCGTTCATCACGTAGATGTCCGCTCCCGCCGCGACCTGCGCCAGCATTTCCTCGGGCGAGGAGACGCACAGTCCGGTCGCCGGCAGATAGCGTCCCTGTTTGGCGGAGTTGATGTCGACGACGCAATCGATCCTCGCCCCGGCGCGCTGCATGAAGAGGGAGAAGATCACCCCTTTCGAGGCGCCGCCCCACACCACCGCTGCGGCGTCGCCCTTCCTGATCCGGTCTGCAAGGCGTCCGATGGAGGCGGCGAAGTCCGCCGGAAAGTCGAAGCGCTCCGCCTGCGCATGCGCCGTGTCCCGCAGCGAGGCAAGATCCGCCACCACGTAGAGATATTGTCCGCCGAACACATGACCCGACTCGTGAATGCGCCCGAAGAGGCGCCGGAAGTCGTCGAGCCGGAAATAGTTCACGTGCTCGTAGAAGATGTCGAACCAGGCGCGGTGCGCGCATATCCAGTCGAGGCAGGGCACTTCGATGAAGATCGTGCCGCCGCCACCGTTCGCCTCGCGCAGCTCGGCCAGGAATTCCGCCGGCTGCTGGATGTGCTCCAGCACATGACGCAGGATGAGCCCTTCCGCCTGCAGTCCTGCCTCGCGGCTGAAACGGGCTTTGGCCACCTTCGGGTTGTCGCCCTCGTAGGCCGGGTCGATTCCGGTGATCTCGAAGCCCAGGCCCTGCAGATGCTCGAGGAAGTAGGCCTTGCCGCAGCCGACTTCGATGAGGCTCCGTCCGAGAAAATGCCGCTCGATGATCCGTGTGATCTCGTCGAGGTGCGAACGGAACACCGAGCTGCCCGCCTGCTCGTTCTGGTAGTCGGCATCGTACTGCATCAGCTCGGGGCGGAAAGCGCTGTTGAAAACCAGCCCCGTCCGCGCGTCCTGCACGAGGACCACGTCGCCGCGCGCGCAGGCCTGCGCCGCCTCCACCGTTCGGAACATGCGGTTCTGGAACACCGGGAGATGCTCGGCGCGATAGAGTTCCCTGTTCATTGCCCGTCCAGAATGCTGTCCAGCTTGTGCCGCTCGCCCCAGAAGGCCATCGGCTCATAGTCGGGATAGGGATAGTGTCCAAGGTTCAGGCCGATCGTCCAGCCGTTGTCGCGGATCCAGCCTTCGACGAGTCGGCGCACGGAAACCGGCCGACCCGAGCAGACGTTGACCGCGCCCGCATCGCAGCCGGCTGCGGTCAGCGCGACGAGCAGGCGGGCGGCTTCCTCCACCGCCAGGTAATCGCGCAACTGTTCGCCGCCGGACATGTTGAACGCTTTCTCCCCCCACGCCACGGCCTGGCGCAGTTGCGGCAGGAGCGAAGTCCCGGCCTGGCCCTCGCCGTAAAGATAGAAGAGGCGCGCCCAGGTCAAGGCAAAGGGCCGCGAGGCCTTGAGGAATTCCAGCTCGCGGCGCAGCGCGTCCTTGGCGAAGCCATAGGGATTCTCCGGCCGCGTCGGCAGGTCTTCGCCGAGCGGGCCGGATTGCATGCCGTACTCGAAGCAGGTGCCGGCGACAACCAGCGACTGCAGGCCCGATTCGGCCAGGCCGCTGAGGAAACGATATTGGGCCGGCAGCTCCGACTCGACGTGGTGCAGCGAACGGTAGTTGGGCAGCCCGCCCCAGGCGAGGTGAATAACCGTGTCCGGCCGGCCGAGCCGCTCGTATGCATCGGCCGGCGCCTCGTGCAGGTCCAACGCGACAGTCTTGTGCCCGAGGGCGGAGATCGCATCGAGGTTCGTGCGCACACACGCCACCGCCTGGAGGCCGCGTCGCGACAGTTCGGCCAAGACGGTGCGGCCGATAAACCCCGACGCGCCCGTAACGGCGATCTTCATGGCAATACCTGCAATGCCGGTACGGCGATAGCGAAGCTGCCGCCCCACTCTCGGATGTAGTTGAGCTGCTGCATGATTTCCGAACCGAGATTCCACGGCAGAATGACGACGCAGTCAGGCTTCGCTTCCTTCAACCGTTCCTCGCCGACGACGGGAATGCGGCTACCCGGCAGGTACTTGCCCTGCTTGGCGGGATTGCGGTCGACAACGAAGGGAATCAGGTCGGGCCGCACGCCGGCATAGTTGAGCAGGGTGTTGCCCTTCGCCGCCGCGCCATAGGCGGCGACGGTCCTGCCTTCCTCTTTCATTTTCAGCAGGAAGGCAAGGAAGTCGTTCTTCGCCTTGTCCGCGCGCGCCTGGAAGCCGGCATACCAGGCGGCGCCGAGCATGCCGGCCTCGGCCTCGCGCCGCAGGAGCGCGTCCGCGCGGTCGCTGCGCGGCTGCCGGCCGGTATCGGCCCGCTGGGCGAACACGCGCAGGCTGCCGCCGTGGGTGGGCAACTCCTCGACATCGAAGACGGCGAGGCCGGCGGCAGCAAAGATGCGACAGACAGTGCCGAGCGAGAGATACGAGAAGTGCTCGTGGTAGATGGTGTCGAACTGGTTTTCGGCAACGAGCCGCATCAGGTGCGGAAACTCGAAGGTCGCCACGCCCTGCGGCTTGAGCAGGTGCGCGAAGCCGGCTGCGAAGTCGTTGATGTCCGGCACGTGCGCGAGCACGTTGTTGGCCGTCATCAAGTCGGCCTGCTTTCCTTCGGCGGCCAGCGCCTGCGCCAGACGCACACCGAAGAAATCCTCGACGACCGGTATGCCCCTGGCGCGCGCCGCGGCGGCAGTGCTGGCGGTGGGCTCGATGCCGGTGCAGGGAATGCCGCGCGCCCGGACGTATTGCAGCAGGCAGCCGTCGTTGGCGGCGACCTCGACGACGTGGCTGCCGGCGCCGAGCGAGAAGCGCGCGGCCATGTCGGAAACGTAGCGCTCGCAGTGCGCCAGCCAGGAGGTGGAGAAGCCGCTGAAATAGGCATACTCGGCGTCGAACAGTTCGTTCGCCCGGGCGAAGTCCTCGGTCTGCGCCAGCCAGCACTGCTCGCACACCAGCACGCGCAGGGGGAACCACTTCTCCGGGGCGTGCAGGGTCTGCGCGGTGAGATAGGCGTTGGACGGCGGCGCAGAACCGAGGTCGACCAAAGTCAGTCCCAGCGGCACGGCGCAGTGGCGGCACTTCATGGCGTCATTCGCCTCCCTCAAGCATCCAGTCGGCGGCGCGATGCAGCGCAATGCCGGACGGGATGTCGGGCGCCGCGGGGACATCGAGCGCGATCAGGCTCCGGGCGGCCCGCGGATAATGTGCGGACGCCTCATTGAGGGCTCTTGTTTCGCGCTCGCGCACAGCCGGATCGTCGAGGCTGGCGCATACCTGAATCAGTTCTTCCCTGCCTGACGGATGGCGCACAAGGAAATCGACCTCATGGCCCTCGGGCGTATGCACATAGCCCACGTCAGCTCCGCGCCGATCCAGTTCCAGCAGCACGCAGGTTTCCAGGGCATGGCCGAGGTTGGCTTTCCCCGAGCGATCGAATATCGGGATCAGGCCCGGATCGATCGGATAGACCTTGCGCGGGTTGACCATGCGGCGGCGCTCGGAATCGGTGGCGAGCGAGACCACGCGCACCAGGAAGGCGTCTTCCAGATGCGCCAGGTAGCCATGAAGGGTGTCCTTGGCGACCGCCATGCCCTGGGATTTGAGATCGCCGTAAAACTTGTTCACGCTGAAGGAACCGGCGGGATTGCCGAGCAGCTGGCGCACCAGCCAGCGCAAGGCGAGCGGATGGGAAACCGCGTGACGCTCGATGACGTCGCGCAGCAGCACGACATCGACGTAGCCTTTCAGCAGATCCTGCCGGTCGCGAGAAGCGAGGCCCTGCGCTTCGGGAAATCCACCCGTCCCCAGGTAATCCAGCAGATCCCTTTCCAGCGAAGATCGCTCCGCCCTGGTCAATCGCCCGAGCGATTTTTTTGGCTCGCGTCCATGATGGCGAAGATGCTCGCGAAAACTGAAGGGGTAGACGACGGCCTCGACGGCCCGCCCGCGCATGCTTGTCGCGACTTCGCGGGAAAGCAGCTTGGCCGAGGAGCCGGAAAGAAACAGGTCGATCTGCTCGCTGTCCAGCAGGCGGCGCGCGAATTTTTCCCAGCCGGGAACGACCTGGATCTCGTCGAGGAAAAACGTCGCGCGGCGACGGTCCCGCCAGTCCGGCTTGAGTCGGTAGTATTCCTCGACCACGAGATTGAGGTCGCGCGCGGACATGTCGGCAAGGCGCTCGTCCTCGAAGCTGAAGTACAGCAGCCCATCCCTGTCCGTGCCCGCCGCATGGCGATCCGCCAGCACCTGCCAGAGAAAGGTGGTCTTGCCGGCACGCCGCATGCCGATGACCGTGACCGCCTTGCCCGGAATGCCAGGCAGACGAATGTCCCGCCGGGTCAGCGCCGGTTGCGGCGCAGCCAGGCTGTCGGCGATCTTCTGCCGGACAACATCTCTAAATTGGCTTTCCATAAAGGACATATTACCTATTATTCGTCCTTGCTAAAAGGACAAATACAAAGTCAGTCGCTGGCAGACGGCGGCAGTCATGCCTCTATCCCGCAAAAACCGTCTGCGAGCAGCGGATGCGCCGCATCGCGCGGGGAAAGCCCGGCGACGGGCAGCGGCCAGCGGATGGCCAGCCGAGGATCCTGCGCATTAAGGCCGTCCTCGGCCTCCTGGCTATAGGCGGCGGTGTGGAAATAAAGCATCTCGCAGTCGTCGGTCAGCGTCTGGAAGCCGTGAGCGAAGCCTTCGGGGATGACATAAGTCTTGTGGTTGCCCGCGCTCAGCACTTCGGCATGCCATTTCAGGAAGGTCGGCGAGCCGCGGCGCAGGTCTACGGCTACGTCGAGCACTTCACCGCGCAGGCAGTGCACAAACTTCGTCTCGGCGTGGGGCGGATGCTGGAAGTGCAGGCCGCGCACCGTGCCGCGGCTGGCGGTGAGGGTGTGGTTGACCTGCTCGATGCGCTTGCCGGGAACCAGGGCCTGCAATTCATCCATGCAGAACAGCCGCTCGAGGTAGCCGCGGCTGTCGCCTACCGGCTTGCGCTGCAGGATGTGCAGGCCGGCGATCGGCGCGGCGAGGATGTCGAAGCGCGCGCTCATTCCGTCACTTCCGCCGCCTGGTAATCGCGGATCTGGCGCAGGCTGAAGTCGGCCATGTCCGCGCCCGCTTTCCAGGCCTGGTGCCAGTCCAGCGTCGCCGCCAGCGCCCGCCGCAGGTTCCAGCGCGGATGCCAGCCGAGGCGGGCATGCGCCTTGGCGCTGTCCAGCTTCAGAGTGTGGGCTTCGTGCGGCTGCTGCACCGGTTCGCGCTGCCAAGCGGCGCCCGGCACACGGTCGCAGAGCGTCTCGACAATCCACTGTACCGGACGGGCATCGACCTCGTCCGGGCCGAAGTTCCAGGCCTCGGCAAAATCCCCGTCATCCGCGCACAGCCTTTCGGCCAGCGCCAGGTAGCCCGAGAGGGGTTCCAGCACATGCTGCCAGGGGCGCGTCGCCAGCGGCGAGCGCACGAAGAGCGGCTTGCCCGCATCGAGCGCGCGCAGGAAATCCGGCACGAGGCGGTCGGCGGCCCAGTCGCCGCCGCCGATGACGTTGCCGGCGCGGGCGCTGGCGACGCGCACGCCGGCGGCGTCGAGGAAGGAGCGGCGCCAGGCGGCGGTGACCAGTTCCGAGCAGGCCTTGCTGCTGGAGTAGGGGTCGTGGCCGCCGAGCGCCTCGTTCTCGCGGTAGGGCCAGACCCATTCGCGGTTCTCGTAGCACTTGTCGGTGGTGACGTTGACCACCGCCTTCACGCCGGGCGTCCGGCGCACGGCTTCGAGCAGGTTGATGATGCCCATGACATTGACGGCATAGGTCTCGACCGGTTCGGCGTATGAGTGGCGCACGAGGGGCTGTGCGGCGAGGTGCAATACGATGTCTGGCCGAGCCGACTGCATCGCCCGATCGAGTGCCGCAGCGTCGCGGATGTCGGCGATGACGCTTGAAGCAAGGCGCTTTTCCAGGCCGACGGCGGTGAAGAAATTCGGCTCGGTCGGCGGCGCGAGCGCGTAGCCATGCACCTCGGCGCCCAGTTCGGTCAGCCACAGCGCAAGCCAGCCGCCCTTGAAGCCGGTATGGCCGGTCAGAAAGACCCGCTTGCCGCGCCAGAACACCGAATTCATGTCCATACCTTCCACGGCGCCTTGCCCGAATCCCAGAGCGATTCGAGCAGGTTCTTGTCACGCAGGGTGTCCATGGGCTGCCAGAAACCCTGATGGGCAAAAGCCATCAACTGCCCCGCTTCAGCGAGATGCGCGAGGGGCTCGCCCTCCCAACTGGAATCGTCGCCCCCGATGAGGTCGAGGCACCTGGGCGAGAGCACGAAGAAGCCGCCGTTGATGAGGCCGCCGTCGCCGCGCGGCTTTTCGGTGAAGCCGGCCACGCGCTCGCCGGCCATCTGCAGTGCGCCGTAGCGGCCGGGCGGCTGCACGGCGGCCACCGTGGCCCACTTGCCGTGGCTGCGGTGGAAGGCGATCTCGCGCGCGATGTCGATGTCCGCCACGCCGTCGCCGTAGGTGAAGCAGAACGCCTCTTCGCTTCTGACATAGTCGGCCACCCTTTTCAGGCGGCCGCCGGTCAGCGTCTCGTCGCCGGTGTCCACCAGCGTCACGCGCCACGGCTCGGCCTTGCGCTGGTGCACCTCCATGCGGTTATGCTCCATGTCGAAGGTGACATCGGACATGTGCAGGAAGTAGTTGGCGAAATATTCCTTGATGATGTAGCCCTTGTAGCCGCAGCAGATCACGAAGTCGTTCACCCCGTGGGCCGAGTAGAGCTTCATGATGTGCCAGAGAATCGGCTTGCCGCCGATATCGATCATCGGCTTGGGCCGGAGATAGGTTTCCTCCGAGATGCGGGTGCCGAGACCGCCGGCAAGAATGACTGCTTTCATTTCACATCCTCCCTCGAACCGCCCGCCGCCGGAAAGCACTCGACGGCTTTCATCATGCGGCCGAGTTCGCCGCCCCCGCGCGCACCGAGAACCCGCCCGCTGCGCAGCCGAACCAGCGCCGCCGCCGCACGAACGCCCGGCGACGCGCCGCGTCGCTTGCCGATTCGGCGTCCCAGCTCCTTGTCGATCTTGGCACGCACCCGAATCCAGAGCGCAGAACCGGCAGTTTCGCGCGCTTCGTCGCTGCCAAGCCCCGTCTGCATCCCGCTCAATCGACCGGCCACCAGATCCTGCGCCTTGCCGAACGCATCCGGCCAGTCCGGCCGCACCAGCAGGCCGAGCCTGTCCGTGCTCTTCAGTTCAGCCGCGGCCGTGGAGCCGGGGTGTACCTGGCGCGCCATCATCACGTCGTCCAGCAAATCCACCTGGCCGGCGAGAACGGTCAGCATGCCGTCGAGAAGCTCGAACAGGTAGTAGCCCAGCGCATCGTCCGGCAGGTCGAGATCGTCGATATCGCCGAGCACGCGCCGGACGACCGCCGTGCGCCGCAGGCTGTAAGTGAGCGCCGTGCCGTCCTTCGCCTGGGCGAGCAGCCGCTCCGACGCCAGCGCCTGCGGATATCCCTTCTGCAGGTAATCCCCCAAGCCGCTGACCTTGCCAAGAGGGCCGTCGCCGGTCACCGTGAAAGTCACCGAACGGCCAGTCACGGCCGCGCACTCGGGTGAGCGCGCCAGACGGTCGGCCGCTTCGCGCAGAACACGTGGACTGACAAGGTCGTCGTCGCCGACCCAGATCGCCGCAGCCGTATCAACCTTGTCGAACTCCCGGCGCAGGCGACCCATCGGCGGCGATGAAAATTCATAGCTCGTTCGGCGAATATCGAGCTTCGCACCATAACGCGCGCAAACCGTGGCGACCTCCTCCGCCTCGTCCGGCGCGCTGGCATCGCCGAGAAAAATCGGCGCCTCGAGGCCCTCGGTTGCGAAATAGCCGAACAACCGTTCGAGGTAGCGCGGGCGGTTCCGGCTGATGACGACGACAGAGAAATCCATCCGGGCGGCCGTTCGTCAAACCGTGTAGGTGCCGACACGGAACCTGCCCATGTTCTCCCGGATCCACTCGATGGTCCCGCGCAGCCCCTCGTCGAGAGTCATCCGCGGCTGCCAGCCGGTCAGCGCCTTCATCTGGCCGTTGTCGGCGAGGAGCCGCTCCACTTCGCTGCCGGCCGGCCGCATGCGTTGTTCGTCGCATTCGATGGCGATGTCCGCACCGGCCAGTTGGGCGATGCGGCGCGCCAGGTCGCCGATGCTGATCTCCTTGCCGTTGCCGAGGTTGAGCACCTGGCCGACCGCCTGCTGGCTGTTTGCCGCGGCGAGGAAGCCCTCGACGGTGTCGGCAACATGGCTCAGGTCGCGCGTCGGCTCGAGGTTGCCGAGGCGGATCGTGCGCTGACCCGCCAGGCATTGCGTGACGATGGTCGGGATGACGGCGCGGGCCGACTGGCGCGGGCCGTAGGTGTTGAAGGGCCTCACCGTCACCACCGGCAGGCCGAACGAGAGATGGAAGGCCTCGGCCATCTTGTCGGCGCCGATCTTGCTGGCCGAATAGGGCGACTGGCCCTGCAGGGGGTGCTTCTCGTCGATCGGCACGTAGCGGGCGGTGCCGTAGACCTCGCTGGTGGAGGTGTGCACCACGCGTTCCGCGCCGACGTCACGCGCCGTCTGCAGCACGTTGAGCGTGCCCACCACGTTGGTCTGCACGTAAGAATCCGGCGCGTGGTAAGAGTAGAGAATGGCGATCAGGGCGGCGAGATGGAAGACCTCGTCGATGCCGCGCATCGCCTCGCGCACGGAGTCGCGATCGCGGATGTCGCCGAGCATCACCTCCATGTCGCCCTTGCGCTGCGAGCTGTCGAGCCAGCCCCAGTTTCCGTTCGAGGTATAGCGCACCAGTGCGCGGGTGCGGGCGCCGAGTTCGGTCAGCCGTTCGGCGAGATGGCTGCCGATGAAACCGCCGGCCCCGGTGACGAGTACGCGTTTGCCTGTCCAGTTCATTTCGAGAGAGTCCCGTTCTTCACGTCGGCTTGCGCCTGGATGTAGTCCTGATGCTGCCCGATGTCGCGCCAGTATTCCCAGATGGGGAAGCTAACGACCGTCATGCCCCGCTCCATCGCCTCGCGGATCAGGTCCGTCATGTTGAAATGCGTGCCCTTGGGGATGAGCCGGTGCACCTCGGGCTCCAGCAGGTAGATGCCGGCGTTGACGAAGAATTTGTGAATCGGCTTTTCCACCAGGCGGCTGACATGCACGCCCTCCGACTCGACCACGCCGTAGGGCACTTGAACCTCGTATCAGCCGACTGTTCAAATTTCCGTAGCCTCTCTGAAAAACTAACCGCCTTCAACAACCGGAGGTTCAATATTCAAATTAATATTGCAATAGGCTCCGACCAGTGAACGCAACTCTTTTGGACTCGACGCAAAATTGACAAATTCGCTCTGCTCATAATTTGGTATTAACTCACCAAAAGGATCGTAGTATATCGATGGCTTTCCAAGTTCAGCTGCGACATATGCGGTTGAAGTGTAGGGAACGGAAACAGAAAAAACACACTCCCTCAACAATCCAAACAAATTAATTTCATAATCCAACAATATTAAATTATTATTCTCGGAAATCATCCGATCTATAAACTCAATGTATCCAGAAGCGTGATGCCCAATCTTTGGCTTTCTTTTATGCTTAAGCAGAATCAACACCTCTTTTCCGGAGACATTCTCCAACTTCTTACACACATCAACTACGTCATTTACAAACTTCTGCATTAAGCTGACCGTATAGTAGTTTTTCAGCGCCCCAAATGGTCGATGACCATCAGGCAGTGGCGTAACATCAAATATTGCCACCTTCAACGGTGGGCCGCCAAGGTTCTGTATATTTTCTGGCAAATACCAAAGAATTGGCCCCACCACATTTACGTCAGAAGCCTGTCCCAACCTCTGCAGGAAAACCTTGAATCCTTCCGTCCAAACCCAGTGGACATCAACTCTCATGTGTCTGGCCGACGGCAAATTCGAACGCTCTTCTTCCCCAACATAGACCTTCGGAATAAAGTTCTGCGAGTACCAAATCATGTGTAGCTTAAACCGCTGATCACGTAACCCCTTCATCCAAAGAGGTTGAGAGGTAAATGAAGATGTGGTAATTACTATCGAATCTATCAAGGCCCTCTGGTCAAGCCAACGCACTACAGGGATATAGGAAATATCACGCGCAATCAACACGCTGATCGGGCTCGCAAACAATGCGCGAAAAAACACTAATGGGACTAATAGGTGCTGCGCCACAACAGTTACTTTGTGCCACCGCTGTAGTTGCGTGGTAATCAAATGAGCCAAAGGATGCTTTACATAGCAGAACGATGAGTCTGTTGGGTTTAGAGCCGCACTTGATGCTCGTACGATGATGCGTTTTGCTGACCTCAAAGGCGTTATTGGCCCCTGCCTGCAAAACCGGACCAGACGACCATCGCATTCTTCGTAACCGCCCCCAGCTTCCATCAGAAAGGTTGCTGATATAGAGCAAGTTGGCGAACGACGAAAGATTGCAATCAACATAAGTAGCAACAGATGCCCCCATGTCGCGGCAAACAACATGATGTGGCGAATCCACAGGCGGGGAAGCACTACGACGGCACCTGTGTCGGTGCTTATCTTCAAGCCACCGACGATGATAGCCGATGGAGAGCAAGGCAACGCCTGCCCTAACTGGTCGACACGGGTTGCGACAAGCTCAGCATAGGCATCACAGCTTAGCTCGACAATGCGCTGAGCGAGACGTGCTTTTACGTCACCGCCGTCGCAATTCCAGACATTCGGACTCTTCTCGTTGATCCACCTTTCAACGCGTTCGATGATCTGATCGTAGTCGTTGTAGACCTTGCCGGTGGTAAGTTTTTTGGAACGCATTACCAGCTTTCCGGATTACAACTGACCGCAACAATCTGTCAACTGTGATCTTCCACACGTAATAAATTGAGGTCGGCCAGTGCGGCAGCTATCTGCCTAAGTTCCCACGCAGGAACACCTATAATTTCTGCAATTTCCAGTAAAGGCCGATTTCCATCAGCATAGGCCAGTAAGTTCATCATGTTTCGACTATCATTCGCAGATCCTACTTTGCCAATTGTCGGACGCAAACCGCGATTGCTCATTTTTGGTTCGCAAAGGATCTGATATGTGGGCGTGCAATCACCCTCAAGCACTTCAATCATTTTCTGGTGCGCAACAAAAGCTTGTCCCAGGCCAGTCGGGGTGACCAATTCCATGTTATCCAATGAGGTGTGGTACTCAGGATAAGTCGCGTATTTTGACCGCATTACCGAGGCCACAGGCAAATCTACGCCGGGGCTGCAATATTGGCGCTCATCTGAGCCTCGCTCCAAGTACGAGTACTCTTTGTAGTCAGGCGCTATATGTTGGAGCACATGCCGCGCAACACGATCAGTCAATGTATTCCCCTGCCGCGACGGCATAAACGACCAAGCTCGCTCGTCACCGACGCAGGTCATCACGAACCCCGCAATGGTCTTTTCTTTTAACTGCGGTAAGTGATGGCTTATATAGCAAATAGCACCAATAGTCTCCGGGACAAAAAGAATTCGATAGGAGTATTTCCTGTCCTGATCACGCAGCCATTGAGCCAATTGCGCAGTCACACAAGGGCCGGACAGTTCATTGTTGGCCATCGATGGATGGCAAACGTAGGTAGATATCAGCACCTCGCGGTCAGATGCGCCACGAAGAAATATCTCGCCGTAGGTCAGGTTGCCGTCCTTTAGGTCGCTATCGATCCGAACGCGGTAGCGGCCTGAGGGTAGGTTTTCACGCACTGCGTGAGGCAGGCAATAGCCCCAATCTTCTTTATAGTAGGACGTGACATATGGTATCGCCTGCGGCTGCTCGGGCAACGAGTGTAAGTGAGGCTGCAAGTCATCGAAATCGATTTCCATATCCACCGGGACCGAGTAATTGACCACATGCAGGTTGGAATCAGAAAAGTCGAGAACTTTGCTACCGTCTGGAGCGATGATATACGCATCACGAATCGCCCATTCTTTGGGTACAACCCAGTCGAAGCAACGCGTACCTGACGGGACTTCGTGGACCACCATTTCGGGTAACCGCTCCCGCAGAATAGCCAGTGTCTGGCGAACGCCATCCCCGGTAATACTTCTGCAAATCGGCCACAATCGTTTCATCGTGGCATAAATCTGTAGCCCGCGGTCGTAATCAGAGCGATTCAATGCTTGCATTGCAATTTAGATAATTCGGTTTAATTGTACTGTGTTATTAATCAAGATATTATCGCGAGATGTTCATGCAACCATGGAGGTATGCCATGAGAAGCAGTGTGGAATCGCGATTTGAACGCTATGCGGATGTGATGGTTGCAGCGCTGGGGCA
>Ga0208244_100363_pt1 | contig 48668 bp, 30 predicted proteins | sample SubbioCR12Aug_5A_FD_184828 | JGI IMG/M metagenome (GOLD analysis project Ga0208244, IMG submission 184828) | Serpentinite rock and fluid subsurface biosphere microbial communities from McLaughlin Reserve, California, USA - CR12Aug_5A (SPAdes) | ecosystem: Environmental > Terrestrial > Deep... | reverse complement strand
CTAAATTTCTATCTTGATCTAGCTCTCAAAGAAACAGGGTTCTTAATCTTTGCATAGGTCTGAATTCCTTTGGCGCAAACTGATTCACCCTGTTTCTTTGTGGATTGATTAATAAGTTCAAAATTACTATGTAAAACTTATTAGAAATTCCTTTTTGCAAACTAAAGGGCGCTTCAGACAATGGAAATACACGCCTGTATGAGACGCGCCGGTGAGGCTCGTCTTTACAAATAATATCTATCGGATTGCCAATTTAGTGGATTAGAGCTAATGTAATTATTTATTTTATCGAATTGATTCACATCACGAATGATGTGATCATGGAATCTTTCATGCCATCCATTCCAATTAAGGTTCTTTGATTTTGCATGTTTTGTTACACTGCCTTTGTAGTGATTTATTAAAGAAGAAAGAGAGCCTGCCAATAAAGGTCCAAAATGATTTGTCGCTTTATGTTGGATGCTATTTGTCAATTTTATTATTGCATGCACATGATTAGGCATTACAATATGATTTATAACCCTAGCATTTTCTTTACGATCATTCATGTTTGCCATGTAATCATAGGCAAATTGCCCAAGTTGATTTAATTTCATGCTTCCGGATATAATTTCTCCAAATTGAGGTTTCATTTTTTTTGTACATATAGTTACAAAATATAATTCCGGATTTCTGTAATCCCATCTTTCCCATCGAGCTGATGGTATTCTATATTTTCCCTGAAATAATAAATCTTTTTTATGCATTATAGTTTGATGAAAAATATGTATATTAAATTATATGCAGCAAATATAAAGATATAATTAATAATTACATAGCTTAATTGATTATTTCACCATGAATCTAAAAGCAATTCTGTAAAATCATATTTACCCCTCGTAAAGACGCGCCTTTTCGGCGCGTCTCTAGGGGGGATTGCCTTGTTTCCTTTATGAGACGCGCCGGAAAGGCGCGTCTGTACGATTATCCAGCGCATGTGAGAATGAGACGCGCCTACCTGGCGCGTCTTTACAGATAATTATGATACATTTCCCAAAGGCTAATCATTCAAAATGACGAAGCATTGAATAGCGGGATCTCACCCTGACGGTCGAGATGACAGCTATTCCATAACTCTAATTAACCAATTAACTAATTCCCCAATTAACTAATTAGCACATTAAAAACATCACAAATAATCTCGTCTTATTTTCGTAACAATTTTGTAATAATGCTGTTATCATTATTAAATATTTTTGCTTGTTTTTTTTACAATAAATTAAAACTAATTTTGGGAAAAATACAGTAATTAAATAACTCAAAATGAAAGCACAAAGGATACTAGTAGTTGACGACGAAGAAGATCTTTGCGAAATTCTTAAGTTTAATCTCGAAGGTGAGGGCTTTATTGTTGACGTAGCTCATTCTGCAGAAGGAGCGCTGGCCGGTAAGCTTGACCAATACAGCTTATTGTTGTTAGACATTATGATGGGGAAAATGTCGGGGCTAAAACTTGCTGAAAAAATACGCAAGGAGATGAAGCTTACCGTTCCAATTATCTTCATTACATCCAAAGACACAGAAAATGATACCCTTACCGGTTTTAGTCTTGGTGCCGATGATTATATTTCCAAGCCTTTCTCTGTTAGAGAAGTTATTGCAAGAATAAAAGCCGTATTAAAAAGAACATCTTCTAAAGAAGAGAATGCTGATAATATAATTCGTGTTAACAACATGGAGATTGACTTGAAAAGCAAAAAAGTTTTTGTATACAAAACCCCCATTTCTCTTACAAAAAAAGAGTTTGAAATACTGTTACTGTTAGTTCAGAACCCCGGTAGAGTTTTTTCGAGAGACGAAATATTAAGCTTAATTTGGAAAAATGATGTGATAGTTGTAAACAGAACTATAGATGTAAACATTGCCAGAATCAGAAAAAAACTGGGCAGCGATTGTGAAAAAGCATTTGTGAGTCGCTCCGGATATGGCTATTGTTTTGAACCCGATAACATTAATATTTAATTCTTCAATTTGAGATCATGAGAAGAAAAATCCCCTACAAGGTTAAGCTTTTCTTATACTTTTTTGTTGTTTTTATTTCTTTTACAAGTGTAATTACAGGCTTTCAATACAACAGGGAAAAGCAATTTAAAATCAGAGAACTAGAGAGTTTGCTAAACAGTTATACTGATTTTGCGAACAGCTATTTTCAACATAAGGCTATTTTTGAAGAGAATAACGAACATTGGTTGGATTCACTGATTAAAATATTGCCAAGAAAAGACATAAGACTTACGGTAATTGATTTTGAAGGTACTGTTTTATACGACAGCTACTATCATGATTTCAAAAATATGGAAAACCACAAGAAGAGACCTGAAATACAAAGTGCTTTTAATTTAGGAAGTGGTTCAAATATAAGATTCTCTGAGTCAACAAATTATGATTATTATTATTATGCCAAGAAATATGAAACCTACTTTGTTAGGGCTGCTATAGAATATAATATCACAGTAAAAGAATTCTTGCAAGCTGAAACTCTTTTCTTTTTTGTGATTTTGCTATTGTTTCTTCTTATGAGTGGTATTTTACTTTATGTTTCAGGAAAAATAGGCAAGTCAATTATGGCATTAAAAGATTTCGCCATTAGAGCAGCCAATAATGAAAAAATTGAAAATCATATCGAATTTCCGGAAAATGAGCTTGGGATAATTGGAGAGCAAATTATTAGTATTTATAATAATCTAAATAAAACAAATCAGGCACTGAAAAACGAGAAAGACAAGCTGATTCATCACTTACAAATTTCTCAGGAGGGTGTTGCTATTTTCTCAAATGAGAATGAAAAAATATTGGCCAATAACCATTTTATACAATATTTAAGTTTAATAGCCGACTATCCGGTAAGCAACCCTTCTAAGTTTTCAGATATTGAAGATTTTATTGGGATAAAAGGGTTTATAAAGAAAAACCAATGTCAAAGCATTATTATAGACCCCAAAAACCCGCCTATAGAAAGATTGATAATTGAGAAAAATAAGAGATACTTTGATGTTCAGTGTGTTATTTTTATTGATAAGAGTTATGAAATTTCAATAATTGATGTTACAAAAGCTGAGAAAAATAAGCTGATGAAGCAGCAAATGACCTCAAATATTGCTCATGAGTTGCGTACACCTGTTAGCTCGATAAAAGGATACCTTGAAACAGTTCTTGAAAGTAAAGATCTTCCGGAAGAAAAGAAGAAATATTTTATTGAAAAAGCAAATAATCAAACTGAAAGATTATCTGAACTAATCAGAGATATATCAATGCTTACAAAGATTGAAGAAGCAGCAGGTCTTTACGAAATTGAAGAGGTTGAGATTCTTGCAATTGTAAAGGATGTTATAGAAAATCTTCATTCAAAAATTGAAGATGCCGGGGTTGACATTGCTTATAAGATTAATGCTGATACAAAAATTAAAGGCAATAAGGTGTTGTTATATTCAATTTTTCAAAATCTTTTAGAGAATTCTATAAATTATGCCGGAAATGACATATCTATCTGTATTGATGAATATCATCAGGATGATAAAAATGTGTATTTTTCATTTTCTGATAATGGTTCAGGAATAAGCGAAGAGCACCAATCTAGAATATTTGAGAGATTTTATAGAATAGACCATGGAAGAGCTAGAAAAACAGGTGGAACGGGCTTGGGCTTGGCAATAGTAAAAAATGCAGTGCAATTTCATAAGGGAGATATTTCAGTTAAAACCAAAAAAGGTGGCGGTGCTGAATTCTTGTTTAACCTGAATAAGGGATAAGAGTTTAATAATTCTTCTTGCTTATAGAGACTCCGTTTTCATCCCACATTTCCCAAACTCCTGATTTCTCTCCGTTTTTGTAATTTAATGAGTAGCGCAACTGACCTGTGTCGTCCCATATTCTCCAGTTGCCGTGTTTTTTGTCTTTTTTGTACTTGGCTAAAGAAACTAAAACTCCTTTTTCGTTATATTGAAGCCATGTTCCATGCTTTAAACCATTGCGAAATATTCTTATCTCTTTAATACTGCCATCAGAGAAGTAATATTCTGATTTACCGTGAAATCTTCCGTTCTTGATATTTAGTTTGGCAGTGATTTCTCCATTCTCGTTTGTCTGAGTAAAAATGCCGCTAAATAAATCGCCATTTATGTAATAGAGGCCGTCTTTTTGTTGAATGTCTTGTGATGAAGCAATTATAAATAGAAGTAAAAACCCCAGAAATAAAGTATATCTCATGTATTATATTATTAAACCTTTGACCTATGAGTTAAAAAAACTCATTATGAACTAAAACAAAAGTACAAATTAATTTACTTGTTTTATCTCTATGGTTTCTATTTTTCCTTTTGAAGCTGGAATTTCTGTTGCTTCGTATGAAATGTATGAAACTTTGAGTTTATCCTCAAGCATATAATAAGGTAATTCAAGGCTGAAGTTACCATCAAGGTCTGTATATACCTTATAACTACTAATGCATATTAGTACGCCTGCAAGACTCTCTTTTGATTCAGAATCAATTACTTTCCCTTGTAAAGAGACAAGACTCATTTCTTCTGAAATTGTTTTTGCGTTGCCTGCTATTGTTGTTAATGTTGCGGCTAAGATTGTCAAAGTTAAAAATAATTGCTTCATAGTTGTTTTTGTTTATAGTTTCATGAAGCAAAAGTATACCCACAATATAAAGCCTTAGTTAACATATTTTTATTATTACATTACTTTTATGTTAAGCCAATGTTAAGAACTTTGGAGTTATAGCAATGTTTATTAACTTATGAAAAGTTGTGTGGTTTTATAATCAGCAATTTACAATGTTTTTGATATAATGATTATGTTAATTCCCCTAACAATAATTTGAAGATAAGTTAACAACAACTTAATAGCTTTGCGCTCTGTTTTTTGTTTTTTTGCAACACTATTCAAATGTAAAATAGGTGTAATCATGATCAACAAAAAGTCACTCTTTCTGACTGTATTTGCATTTTTCTTCCTTTTACCTCTTATTACATTAAGCCAAAGAGGAAATATTAGCGGGACTATAAAAGATAAAAGTACTAAAGAAACAGTTGTGGGTGCCAGTATTATTATCAAAGGTACAACAATTGGAACAACCTCTGATATAGATGGAAATTTCAAAATTAATAATGTAAATGCTGGATTAGTTGAGCTTGAAATTTCGTTCATTTCATATAATAAAGAAATAGTTGAGGTACAAGTCGAGCCCGGTGGTAATGCTAAAATCAATGTTGAGTTGGAGGAATTTACATTTCTTCTAGATATGGTTACAATTTCTGCTAAGAGGGAGCTGGATAATGAAAGAGTGCTGATGATGGAACAAAAAAACGCAAGTGGAATTACTCTTCAGATTGGAGCTCAAGAGTTATCCAGGAAGGGAGTTTCAGATGTAGCTACTGCAGTTACCAAAGTAACAGGTGTTTCAAAACAGGAGGGAAGCAACAGAATATATGTTCGTGGTTTGGGTGATAGATATTTATCAACAACTCTAAACGGATTACCCATACCTTCTAACAACCCTGAACTTAAGAATATCGCACTTGATTTGTTTACTACAGATATAGTAGAAATGGTAACAATTGACAAGGTATATAATGAAAAGATTTCTGGAGATTTTGCCGGCGGAAATATTGATATTGTGTCTAAAAATAGAAATAAAGAAAATTTTATTGAGTTTGAATTGGGTTCAAATGTAAATAATAATGTTTTTACAACTGATGAGTTTCTGTTGCAACAAGGACCAGATTATTTTGGTTTTTACTCAATTGCATCCCCAACAACTATTTCTGACTTTGGGTTTGTGAATTCAATGAATCCGGTTGCGAAAAATCCAATCGGGGCAGGTTTTGCGGCTACTGCTGGAAAGGTAATCCCTTTAAAAAGAAAGGAGATAAATATATTTACGACTGTTAATTTTTCTAATGACTATAGCTTAAAAGAAGGGATTTCTAAAAATGTTAATGCCAGTGGCTATCCGTCTAAAGACTTGACTTTTTCAACCGGTAGTTATAATACAAATACAACTGCGATGCTTAATGCTGGTTATGAAATTAACGCATTCGACAGAATTAGCTATAATTTAATTTTTATAAATTCTTCAAATCAGCAAAATGAGGATTATATGGGTACAATATTAGATATTGCTGATTACGGAAATGGAAGACTAATTCGTTCTACTTATGAAAAAAATACTCTGCTTATAAACCAGTTGCTGGGTGTTCATAAAATATCTGAATCAACAAATCTTAAATGGGGTACCTCTTATAATACAATTTCAAGCGATATGCCCGACAGAATTCAGAATACTTTCAGGTCTGAGGGAGATTCTGTGTATTTTGGACAAAATCAAATTACAGATAATCACAGATATTTTCATTATCTGAACGAATCTGAAATCGCAGGAAATATAGCTTTAGAATATTCTTTGAATAAAAAAGCTGAGGATAAATCAAATGGGAAGATATCTATTGGAGCATTTATTAGGTCGAAAAATAGAGATTTCAATTCAATACAATATAATTTTAGAATAGCAGGAACCAATAGAAATAAGCCTGTAGACCCATACAATCTCGATTTGTTTTTTAATCAACAAAATCTTGATGAGGGCTATTTCACTATTGAAACATTCAGAGGAAACTATCAGGTGCCTAATGTTTTAAAGCCTCAGGAATACAGTGGTACTCAAAACATATTTGGAGGTTTTTCAAGCTTAGAATACAAACTCACTCCAAAGTTTATTGCAATTGTTGGTCTTAGAGCAGAATACATTTATCAGGAAGTGAAATGGAATACCCAAATAGACCCCCTCGACAGAAGGGATGCTTTTGAAAGAATTGAATTTCTGCCGGTTGTAACAACTAAATACGAAGTTACTCAAAAACAGAATTTACGTTTTGCAGCTAATAAATCATACACTTTGCCGCAATTTAAAGAAAGAGCATTTTTTATTTATGAAGAGGTTACACAAGTAAAAATAGGTAACCCCGATTTATATCCCTCCGAAAATTATAATGCCGATTTAAAATGGGAGTATTTCCCTACTTTGGGAGAGGTATTTTCTGTTACTGCTTTTGGAAAATATATCTTAAATCCTATTAACGAAGTTACAATTTCTTCAGCTACCAACGATATATCATTCTTAAACACAGGCGATTGGGGTTATGCAATGGGGCTTGAGTTTGAAGCAAAAAAAGACATTATTAAGTTCAATAATTCAAGCATAATAGGAGGACTTAATTTTACATATATGATTACTGAGCAAGAGCTTAACTCTGAAAAGGTTAAAGAAGAAACACGCTATATAGTTTCTTTTACTCATGAAACTGCATCATTTGCAGGAGCAGCTGATTATTTGCTAAATGGCGACATAACTTACAAATATTCTTGGAAGAATGGTCTTAATAATATAATGTCAACAATAACTTACCAACATACCTCAGATAAAATCTACGCAATTGGAACAGATTCCAGAGGCAATATAATCGACAAAGGTTTTGGCTTATTAAACTTCATTATCAAAACTGAATTTTCAAACAAATTTGGCATTGGAATAAGTGTTAACAATTTATTAAATCCAACCATACAGAAAGTTCAAGCCAACGAATGTAATGATATAGTCGTTTACTCTTATCAAAAAGGATTGTTCTACAGTTTGAAAATGAATTTTAGGTTTTAAGGTTTAGGGTTTAGGGTATAGGGTATAGGGTATAGGGTATAAGGTATAAGGGTATAAGGGTATAACCTAAAACCTGACACCCGACACCTAAAACCTGACACCTATTACCAAATCATCACATCAACCATAATCTTCCCAATCTTCCAATCAAATTAACCTAATCTTAATGCAATTATAAAATTGGCTTAACAGCATTAAAAAATACTCAGAATACTTTTGTGCCGTAAATCGATTATTAACAATTTTAAAAAAAAAATGATGAAAAACTTATTCAAACTATTCTGTCTGCTAGCTGTAATTTCTATCGCTACTGTAAGTTGCGATAAAGACGACAATGATGATGATCTTAATCAAATTGATCCTGAAAACTTTCAAGGTGAATTAACCGAAGGTACCTATACGTTAGATCCTGAAAAAACATATAAACTAACAGGATTGGTTTATGTAAATGAAGGTGCTGAACTAGTTATTCCGGCAGGAACATTAATTGAAGCTACCGGTGGAACATCTGCAGCAATTATTGTTAAGCAAGGTGGAAAAATATTTGTAAACGGAACAAAAGAAGCTCCTGTTGTAATGACATCTGGTTTGGCAACAAAAAAAGCCGGAGATTGGGGCGGATTAGTTATTTGTGGAAGAGCTACTTGTAATTCTGGTGGTGGTATTTCAGAAGTTGGCGATAGCCCTTATGGTGGAACTACTGATAATGATGATTCTGGTGTTATTAAATATTTAAGAATTGAATACTCTGGTGCTGCATTCAATAGTGAAAAAGAATACAATGGCTTTTCATTATTTGGTGTAGGTAGCGGCACTGTGATAGAATATGTTCAGATATATGAGAATGCAGACGATGGTATAGAGTTTTATGGTGGTACTGTTACTGCAAATTATATAATTGTTGCTAATGTTGAAGATGATATGTTTGACTGGACTGAAGGTTGGAATGGTTCAGGAAGCTATTGGTTTGGTAAAAATGATCAAGGTTACGGAAACAGGGGTATGGAATGCGACAACTGGTCTACTAATCATAGTGCTACACCGGTTGCTAATCCAACTATTTCAAATGTAACTTTAATTGGAAGCGGCGACCAAGGCAATGAACCTCAAGGTATGGAACTAAGAGCAGGTACGCAAGGAACAATTAATAATGTTGTTCTTAAAGATTGGAAACATGGTATTAGAGTTTCAGGAGACGTTAGTAATGGTTACATGGGTGATGAATTGACAGTTTCTAATGTTAAATTTATTGATTGCGTTGTGAAAGTAACTGCTCGTAATAATGCTGGTGAATCATTTGAAATTCCAGAAGGTTTCTATTCTGAAAACGAAAGTGCAACAGGTGCTGGCGCAGGCGCAAGTGTTCCTGCTTGGGCTCAAGGCTGGACAATAGGATTGGAATAGTAATTATAACTTCAAATTGCCTCAAAGCCTGGTGGATTTATTTCATCAGGCTTTTTTCTTAATATTTTCTTAATATTACTGCAATCAATCTTTTACAATAAAAGAATTATTTTGCTGTGTAAAAAAATGAATTATGAATAAAAAATCAATTCTGCTTGTTGACGATGAGGAAGATATTCTTGAGTTCCTTGAGTTTAATTTTTCTGCCAGCGGGTATGATGTTTTTACCGCAAACAATGGCAAAGATGCTATAGATATTGCAGTTAAAAAGAAACCGGATGTTATCATTTTAGATATTATGATGACAGGTATGGATGGCATTCAGGTGTGCGAGAAACTAAAAGAAATTGGTCAAAATAACGACAGTCTTATTATGTTTTTTACTGCAAGGGGAGAAGATTATTCTCAAATTGCCGGATTTGATGCAGGTGCCGATGATTTTGTAGTTAAGCCAATTAGTCCGAAAGTCTTGATAAAGAGAGTGGAAGCTTTGCTTAAAAGAAAAGGTAAAATTGAAAAAGAAGAAGAGATAATTGTCTCCGATGATATTAAAATAGGAAAGCTTGTTATTGATAGAGAGCAGTATCAAATAAACTTAAATGGAAAAGTAATAATCTTACCAAGAAAAGAATTCAATTTGCTTGAATTGCTCGCATCAAAACAAGGGAAAGTTTTTACCCGGGATGAAATTTTTGACGGGGTTTGGGGCGATACATTCATCGGCGATAGAACAATAGATGTTCATATTAGAAAACTTAGAGAAAAGCTTGGCGAAGAATCTATAGTAACTGTTAAAGGTATTGGCTATAAAATTAATAGCACCTTCTTTGAGAATTGTTAAACCTTATTTTTTACTCTTACCCTTATTACCTTTATTCTTATCTGCTTTTTTTTCTTCAAAGTCAAAAAGCTGAAGTTGGTTTGCAGAAGTATAGCTTATAGGCATTTCAGCTTTGTATTTTGCAGCTTGCTTTTGAACTAACGATTTTAGAAATCTTACCGGTGTTGTTTTATGCCTATTGCAAAATTTAGTCATTGCTTCCAATTGGAAAGCAGTTATTTTTAATGATAGTTTTTTGTATTTAACCTTTTTCCTCTTAGGTTTTTTTTTCGTTGGAGTAATTCCTTTTTTGATATTCTCCTCAGAAATTGCGATAATTGTTTTTGGCATATATCTCTACTAAAAAGTCTAACATCAGATTGTTTAATTATTTTTTTCTTAGCAAATAAACTAAAGTAGGAAAGTGGTCTGAGTATCCTCCAAGATATGTTCCTCCGGCAAATGTCCTGAAAGGATAACCCTGAAACCTTCCACTAGGTTGCACTAAAAAAGGCTTGTTAAATATTTCACGCTTCCAGTACTGAAATGTTTCATGTTCTCCTTTTATTAATCCTGGGCTTAGAAGAATTTGGTCAAACAAACTCCAAGTATCCCTGTAAGCATTTGAGCCTATTCCCTTTTTATACAACTCAAAAAAAGGATTAAACAACTCATCATCTTTTACTTTATTAATGTTTCCATTACTTCTTAGATGCTTTTTTATGCTAATATCATCAGGGTTATCATTAAGGTCGCCCATCATGAAGATTTTTGCATTTGGTTCAGCTTCCTGAATGGAATCTATTATACTTCTTGCAATATTTGCCGCTGCTATTCTATTCGGACGACTGCTTTTTTCCCCTCCTACACGACTTGGCCAATGCGCAACAATGAAGTGAACTCTTTCTCCCATCAATTCTCCGGTTAGCAAAAGCTGATCGCGTGTTCTGAAATTATCCAAACCTTCCACAACAGTTTTATGAGGTTTGCTGCTTATGTATTTGAAATATTTTGGGTTGTAAAAGAATGCTACATCAACACCTCTGCCATCAGGCCCGTCATAATGAACAACCTGATAATTTCTTTTTTTTAACCTTTCGGTATTGGCAAGATCTTCTAAAACTCTTCTATTTTCAACTTCCGAAAGGCCTAATACTGCAAACCCGTCCGGAGTATATTCCTGAACTCCTAATTGCTCAATTACTTTAGATAAATTATCAAGTTTTTCGAAGTATTTTTTACTATTCCACTTATTTGAACCTTCAGGTGTAAACTCTACATCGTTAATTCTAGGATCGTTTATGGTATCAAATAAATTTTCAACATTATAAAACCCAATTACTGAAACAATATATTCCTTCTTTTCAGATTCGTGTTGAGAATTTGCTTTGTCAATATTAGTAAATAACAAAACAGTTAATAATGTCAATAAAAATAATGATTGCGTTGGTCTTACTAAGAGATGTAATTTCATGATATCGTTTTTATGAAGTTGTATAATATTGTATTAATGCTATTGCCAAAAAAAAATAAAACTTACTTCGTGTAACTATAATTTGCTTAATTTTGAACTTCACAAAAATAATGTTTTTTTCTGCTAAGAAATATTAAAACTCAAAAGATTCAAATAATTTACGGAGTATTATTATTCCTCAATATTTTTTTTTTAACTAAAACTACAAATAAATGAATCGGATTTATCTTATTTTAATGTTTTTCCTAGGAATTTCCTTAATTTCCAATGCTCAAACTGAATCATTTCAACTTAGAGGTAAAGTTGTTAGTTCAGTTGATGGAAAGCCTGTAGTTGGCGCCAATATTAGTTTACAGAACTCAACTGAATCAGCTCAGTCTGACAATGATGGAGTTTTTATTATTGAAGCAAAAATTGGCGACATCCTTGTAATTGAGCAAACAGGAATGACAACTGTTGAAATAGTTGTAGAGGGAATTGGAGACATAGTGGCCGAACTTGTTACGGCTCCTGCAATTTTAGAACAAACAGTCATTGATGTACCTACAGTTGCATTGTCTGCTGACGACATAGATAGTGATACTCAATCACATGATATATCAAGGCTTCTTCAAGGGTCTAGAGATATATATGTTAGCACTGCCGGATTTGATTTTGGTCAGGCCAGATATCGTATTAGAGGATATGATGGAGAAAATACTTCTATTTTGATGAATGGAATTCCTGTTAACGATATGGAAACTGGAAGGGCATTTTACTCAAATTGGGGTGGTTTGAATGATGCTACAAGAATGTCGGAAGGTTATAACGGAATTGGAGTGTTGCGTTCAACATTCGGAAGCATTGGAGGTGCCACAGATATCAGCGTCAGAGCTTCTGAATATGGTGCAACATCTAGAGCTAGCTATTCTCTTGCAAATAGAAATTATAGAAATCGTGTTATGCTTACATATGCTACAGGTCTTCTTGATAACGGTTGGGCGTTGGTAGTTTCCGGCTCTAGGAGATGGGCACAGGAAGGCTATGTTGATGGTACATTCTATGATGCCTGGGGATATTTTCTTTCTGCTGAAAAGAAATTTAACAGCGAGCATAGCCTTGGTTTTGTTTTTATGGGAGCTCCTTCTAAAAGCGGGGCACCGGGTGTAGCCACTCAGGAAGCATACGACCTTGCTGGCACAAATTACTACAATCCAAATTGGGGATTTCAAGATGGTGAAAAAAGAAATGCAAGAGTTGGTCAGTATCATCAACCATTATCAATACTTTCTCATTATTGGAATGTAAATGAAAAAACAAAACTAACTACATCTGTTGCATATAGTTTTGGTAGAGGTGGTAGAACTGCACTAAACTGGTACGATTCAGCCGACCCAAGACCAGATTATTACCGCTATTTGCCAAGTTATTATAAAAATAATCAAGCAATGGCTGATTATTATACTAATCTTTGGCAAAATGATGAAGCATTCAGACAATTAAAATGGGACGATTATTATAATGCTAATGTGAAAAACCTATTTTCTGTTAGAGATGCTTTTGGAATTGAAGGAAATACAGTTACTGGCAATCGTTCCAAATACATGGTTGAAGAGCGTAGAATAGATCACGATAGATATACTTTTACAACTAATTTGGAATCTGCCATTAAAGAAAATATTATTGTGAGTGGTGGTGCTAGTGCAATCATTCATAGAGGATATCAATTTAAAGTTGTTAGCGACCTTCTTGGAGGTGATTTTTGGTACGATGTTGATCAGTTTGCTGAAAGGGATTTTGATGATCCAAATATGGCTCAGGTAGACTTGAATAATCCAAATCGCATTGTTTATGAAGGCGACCGCTTTGGATACGATTATGTAGCTAACATCAACACATATGATTCATATGTGCAATCAGAATTTTTCTTGTCAAAATTTGATTTTTATTTTGGAGCTAATTTATCTCAAACTACTTTCTGGAGAACCGGTAAAATGAAAAACCCTAGATTTCCTGATAACTCATACGGAGATAGCGAAAAACAGAATTTTACAAATTATGGGTTGAAAGGTGGTGCAACTTATAAAGTTACAGGAAGGCATTATATAACTGCTAACGCAGCATATATGACAAGAGCACCTTATTTTTGGAATTCTTATGTAGCACCTAGAGTAAGGGATCACATTGTTCCGGGACTAGCTAGTGAAACTATTTATGGTGGTGATCTTAGTTATATAATTCGCTCTCCAAAAGTTAAATCAAGACTTACTGTTTTTATGACAGAATTTAAAGACCAAACTTGGTCGAGAAGTTTTTATCATGAAGAATATAGAACATTCGTAAATTACACAATGACAGGAGTTGATAAAGTGCATATGGGCGCAGAACTAGGCTTGGAAGCAAATATTACAAGTACAGTTTCCGGACATATTGTTGCCGGGATAGGCGATTATTATTATAATTCAAGACCAATGGTTAATATCACTAGAGATAATGATTTGGAAGTGCTTGCTGATGAAAGAATGGTTTATCTGCAAAACTATAAAATAGGTGGTATGACTCATACAGCTGCTTCTGCCGGATTAAGGTATAATTCACCTAAGTACTGGTTTATTGGTGTTAGTGGAAATTATTTTGATGATATATATATTGATATAAACCCAGATCGTAGAACATACGAAGCCATTGAAGATTTTGTCATTGAAGATGAAGTTTGGAAAGATGTTTTAGAACAGGAAAAATTAAAAAGTAACTATACTTTCAATGCTTTTGCAGGAAAGTCTTGGAGAGTTAAAAGAAAGTATTTCATTAACCTTAACATAAGCGTTAATAATATTCTTAATAATACAGGATTCTCAATTGGTGGTTTCGAACAGTTAAGATTCGATAATCGCGATATTGACAGGTTTGCCTCTAAGTATTTTTATTTGTATGGCAGATCATATTTTATTAATCTAGCGGTTAGAATTTAATTGTGCACTAGGAATTTCAAATTTGTTAAATAGAATAAAACATTATATCATGAAACTTAAACAAATAATTTTAATATCATTTTCCGCATTTATGCTCTTTTTAATGGCAGGATGTGTGAAATCAGAATTTGACATGCCGGAGATAACGCCTATTCCTTATGATCCGAATAAAGTTATAACTATCGCAGAGCTGAAGCAAATTGATCCATTAACTTTCCCTTATAAGTATGATGATGATTATTCTTTGTTTGCAACGGTTGTGATGGATGATAAGTCTGGCAATATTTATAAATCGGCTTTTATTCAGGATGCAACAGGTGGAATCAATATCAGATTGTTTTCTGCAGGTGGTTTATACCAAGGTGATTATATCAGAATAAACCTAAAAAATACTGTAGTTAGTCAATATCAGAAATTATGGCAAATAGATTCCATTGATGTTGATAAAAACATTGAAAAACTTGCAACATGGGCATGTACAACAACAATTTATGGAGAACCTAAGCCTATAGTTGAGCCAACTCTTGTAAATATAAATACTATTAAGACGGATGCTTTTCAATCTCAACTTATCAGATTAGATAATGTACAGTTTTTTGAAACAGAAATTGGTAATTACTTCGCAAATCCTAATAATCAGTTCGAAAATGTTAATAGAATCCTTATGGACTGCGATTGGAACACAATTATCGTTAGAACAAGTGGATTCGCCAACTTCGCCGACAAGATTCTTCCTTCTGGCCGAGGCTCATTAATTGCCGTTGTGTCCAGATATCGTGATGATTATCAACTATTGATCAGAAGTTTTAATGAAGTTACATTTAATGAACCTAGATGCGACGACGATGAAACAAATATAATCACTATTCAGGAAATTAAAGATTTGTTTGCTGAAGGAGAAGTTAATCTTCCGCCAAATGTTATTATTAGGGCTGTTGTTGTTTCAGATCGAGAAGGAGATAACATGTCGAGTAGAAATGCAGTGATTATGGATGGATCTGGGGCTGGAATAACTTTAAGATTTACAGCAACACACAACTTCAACTTGGGAGATTTAATAAGAATAAGCGCCGGCACACTTCCTCTTGAATTATACGCAGGTTTGCTGCAAATTAATAATATTCCTAATGGAAATGTTAATCTTATTGGTCCTGGCACACTGCCACAGCCAGTTGAAACTACTGTTGCTGAAGTAATTGCAAATATTAATGTGTACGAATCAACCCTAGTTACCTTCGCAAATGCAACAATTACCGGAGGAACTACATTTGCTACCCCGGGAACTACTCATGGTAGCCTTACTCTAAGCGATGGAACAGGCACTATTACTTTGTTTACATATAATTGGGCAGAGTTTGCCGGTTCTACTGTCCCATCAGGACCGGTTACTATTACAGGAATTGTGTCTATTAATAATACTCCACAGTTTTTGATAAGAAACTTAAACGATATAGTCGAATAATTAACAAAATAAGATATTTATCCGAATTTAAAATTCAAAATTATGAATTGGACAAAAAGAAGTTTTTTAATAATGCTAAATGCATTAGTCATTGGGCTTTTGTTTACTGGATGTGAAAAGGAAAAAGATGTTCCACCATTACAAAGCCTTGACCCAAACAGTATAATTACAATAGATTCTTTGATAAAAATTTATCAGCACTATGGGCAAACAGTTTCTTTTAATGATGCTTTTTTTGCAGATGAAGAAAAGAACCCGACTGGAGTTAAAGAATATAATATTTATGCAATGGTAACTATGAGTCAAGAATCTGGAAATATTTATAATCAAGCTTATATTCAGGATGAGACAGCCGCTATCAATGTAAGGTTTACCAGAACTAACCTTTTTCAAGGTGATTCAATCAGGATTAATCTGAAAGGAACAAAAGTATCTGCATATAATAGTATGATGCAACTTGATTCTGTAGATGCTTACGAAAATGTTGTGCAACTGAAACAAGGTATTGATATAATTCCTGAGGAAGTGAGCATTACAGATGTTCTCTCAGGTCAGTATATGGCTAAATTTGTTAAGCTGGTTGATGTTCAGTTTAGAGAAACCGACATAGGTTCCTTATTTGCCGATCCTGTTGGGCTGAATACAATTAATCGTACGCTTGAAGATTGTTTTGGAAATAGTATTGTTGTTAGAACCAGTGGTTATGCAAATTTTGCAGGCAAGCAAGTACCCGGAGGCAGAGGATCTTTAATAGCAGTTGTTGGTTTATACAGGCCATCATGGCAAAGCTTTGATACTTGGCAAATTTATATAAGACATTTTGAAGAAATTGAAATGGATGGCGCCAGATGTGGTGATGTTGATGGTACTCTTATTTTTTCTGAGGACTTTTCACAAGGAACAGTTGGCTCTCCGATTAATTTTAACGGTTGGAAATCTTTTGCTATTGCAGGAACAAAACATTGGATAACTTCAACTACCGGCTCTAGAAATTTTGCTCAGATTACTGCTTACGGATCCGGTGAAGAAAGTAATATTGCATGGCTTACTACTCCGGCAATTGCAGCTAGTTCTTATCAGTCTTCAACTGTAACATTCGAAACAGCATACCTTAATTTCAGACAGAATGGATTAAAAGTATTTGTATCATATAATTTCGATGGTTCAAATCCGGCGTCAGCTACATGGACTGAAATACCGGCTATTATAGCTTCTTCAAATGTAAATCAGGATACATGGGTTGGATCTGGAGAAATAAATGTTGCTAATACCGGCAGAAATTTTCACATTGGATTTAAATACACTGGTAGTGGAACTGAAGATGAAACTACACTTTATAGACTGGATAAAGTAAAAGTATACGGAATTAATTAAAATGATTCTCATATTTAAAAGAGGCTGAAATAACTTCAGCCTCTTTTTTTATTAATTAACTCTGGGTTGACCGGAATCTTCCAAAATTCTTATTCCTTTTTCAGTGTCAAGTAAAAAGTCAATAAATTTCTGAGCAAGCTCTTTATTTTTTGATTTGTGAGGAATTGTTAGTCCATATACCATTGATTGTCCTGTTTCTTTGATTGTCTCTCCCGGAGCTGCTCCTAATGTATTTGTGCTAACCTGTGCATACCATTCATCTAATGCAGGATTACCGAGGTTTAACTCGTCGGGCAATACCAGATAATTAAGTTTATGTTGAACGGCAACGCTTCTATAAAGAAAGATATAATCTATATGCCCCGATTCGAGTAATGCTATTAAATCTGTCTCTTTAGGTCTTATATTATGATTGTCTTTTTCTAGCAACCTATCCGAGAGGCCTTGATTGTTATAAAAGATCTCAGCAAGTTTGCAAACAAAAACAGTTCTAACACCACAAGGATCATGGTCGGGATTGCTGCGACCAATACTGACATCGGGTTTAAGTAATATCTCAAACCAATTGTCGGGATTTATTTCATCTTTATAGCGCGACTTTTCAGTATATACAATAGACATTTCATTCCTGGCAAATTTGATATTCATCGACGCATGCTCAGGAATAAGCATATTTTCTATTACCATATAATCAGCTGAAAGAAAAACATCAGCCGGATTTTCCAGCTCTATAATTCTTCTTGCGCCTGCTTTACTCCCCCAAGCTTCTGTTAATACTTTTACTCCCGGATATTCAGCTTCAAAGGCTCTTGCAATTTTATGAACAGGATAAGTTAAACTTCCCGCATGAATTACATATAAGTTCTCTTTTGGTGCTTTGTTGCCTGAATTATTACATCCAAGAAAAAGAACCACAACTGTTAAAATAATAAATCTAAATAATCTCATAGTTAATAAAATTAGTCAATAGTTAGCAGTCGACAGTCATAAGTAGTCAGTCGACAGTCAAAAGCCTTATGCCCGATACCCGACACCAGGAACCTGACACCAATTAATTCAAATTTCACCCTTCAAAAACCTCCGTCTCAGTTCTTCGTCAAATTTTTCAATTGCGTATCTAAGCATTGTTCTTGGCATTTTCTTATAATGTTTTGCTAGAAAATCATACTCAGCATTAAAATCTTTCTTTCCTACTTCCCTAAGCATCCAACCTAATGCCTTATGTATAAGATCATGCTTATGATTAAGCATTTTCTCGGCCATAATAAAAATATCAGTATAATTTCTTCTGTCAATGTAGTGCATAGTTGCAATTATTGCAACCCGCTGTTTCCATAAGTCGCCTGAATCTAAGAAATCATATAGTAATGACTTGTCTTTATTTTCCAGAAATGGTCCAAGAATTTTATGAGCGGAAGAATCAACTATATCCCAGTTATTTACTCCTTTGATGCTTTCTATATATGCTTTAACAATTTGTTCTTTTTCTGCTTCATTTTTTGCTCTTGCATACTTTAAAACAAGAATAAATACTGCTGTAAGTCGTTCTTCATGAATTTTACTCAACAATAATTCAGCAGATTGTTCAAGGCTAAGATCTTTAAAATATCTTCTCGATAAATCTCTTTGTGCGGGCACTGTCAACCCAATAAAAGCATCTCCTTCACCATATCCACCCGGATAAACTTGAAAATATTTTGCCATAAGCTTTGCTTTTTCAGGATTAGCCATTGCAAGCATTTCTTTTTTTAGTTTTTCTAGGGAATTCATAATGATGATTTTAATTAAAGTGAAATTCAGGTTTTTGTTTGAAAATTCTAATCAACTCCCAAATTTAGCTTTTTTATGAGTGAGTAAATAAACATTTTGATATGGATTTCATTTAAATTTTATAGATTTGCACTTCAGATTTTATAAATACTTAAAATAAAACACTTTAGCCTTTATGAAGACTTTCAGTGAAATAGTGTTATTGTTTTTTCAAGCTCTTTCGGCAATACCGAATTAATTAAAAACATTTTCTTTGCTTTTTTATAAGCAAGTTGTTCACTATTGCACATTTCGGAAAGTTTCGAGAGGCTTTTATTTTTATAAAACGGAAAAAATTAAAATCACATTAAATCTATCAAATTATGAAAAAATTATCAGTAATAGCATTTGGCGGAAACGCTCTTCTGCGTGGTGATCAAGTAGGAACTATTGATGAGCAGGAACAAAATGTTTATGAAACCTGCCAGCACCTTGTTCCATTGATTAAAAGTGGATATGATATTGTTATCGGACATGGAAATGGTCCACAAGTTGGAAATGTCTTGCTTCAGCACGAAGCTGGAAATCAGGTGTTTGGATTGCCAAAGCAACCAATTGATTTTTGTGTTGCTGAAACTCAAGGGTCTATTGGTTTTATGATAGAACAACAATTACGTAATGTTCTTAGAGAAAATGGTATTGAAAGAAATATCGTTACGCTTGTAACTCAGGTAGTTGTTGATAAAAAAGACCCTGCATTCAGCAAACCAAATAAACCGGTTGGCCCATTTTATACAAAAGAACAAGCTGACCAAATGGCTGCAGAGAACAACTGGGTATTTCATGAAGACCCACGTAAAAGAGGTTGGAGAAGAGTGGTTGCATCTCCTCGCCCAGTTGAAATTCCTAATTGGAAAGCAGTCGAGAAACTAGCTCGTGAAGGAAATATCGTTATTACTGTTGGTGGTGGCGGAATCCCTGCATATTACGATGAAAAAGGCAAAATGATTGGTATTGATGCCGTTATTGATAAGGATCTTGCATCATCATTGCTGGCTGCAAAGATTAAAGCTGATGAATTTTGCATTCTTACTGATGTTACCAATGTTTTTATTAATTTTCATAAGCCGGGCGAACAAAAACTTGAAAGAGTTACTATCGAAGAAATCAAAAAACACCTGGCAGATGGTCAATTTACTGAAGGTAGCATGGCTCCAAAGGTAAGGGCTTGTATAGAATTCGTTGAAAATGGCGGCGTGGATGCAATCATTACAGAAGCTAAAGAACTTGGAAAAGAAGGAAAAGGAACGGTTATACATAAGTAGGTATCGGGTGTCAGGTATCAGGTATTAGGTATCGAGTATCAGACATCTTGACTTAGGACTCAGGACTTAGAACTCAGAACTTATTAAATTAATTATAAACATCTAAAAAGGAGAAAAATTATGGCTTTTAACTTAAGAAACAGGAGTTTTTTAAAACTGTTGGATTTCACTCCACAGGAAATTAAATTTTTACTTGATCTTTCAATAGATCTTAAAAAGGCTAAATATGCTGGATACGAGCAACAAAGACTAAAAGGTAAAAACATTGCTCTTATTTTTGAGAAAGATTCTACCAGAACTCGTTGTGCTTTCGAAGTAGCTGCTTATGATCAAGGTGCACATGTTACTTACCTTGGACCTACTGGTTCTCAAATTGGGAAGAAAGAATCAATGAAAGATACTGCAAGAGTTCTTGGAAGAATGTATGATGGTATCGAATACAGAGGTTATGGTCAGGAAAAAGTTGAAGAGCTTGCGAAATATGCAGGTGTACCAGTATGGAACGGGCTTACAAATGAGTTTCATCCAACTCAAATGTTGGCAGACGTTTTGACAATGATGGAACATTGCGATAAGCCTCTTAATAAAATGGTATTATGTTATATGGGCGATGCAAAAAATAACGTTGGAAACTCTCTTATGGTTGTTTCTGCAAAATTGGGTATCGATTTCAGAGCTATTGCTCCTAAATCTTGCCAGCCTGATGCAAAATTGGTTAAAGAATGCCAAGCTATTGCTAAAGAAACCGGTGCAAAAATAACTCTTACTGACGATGTAGCTAAAGGTGTTAAAGGCGCTGATTTTATTTATACCGACGTTTGGGTTTCTATGGGCGAGCCTGATTCAGTTTGGGTTGAAAGAATTAAGCTTCTTAAACCTTTCCAGGTTAATAAAAAAGCAATGGATTTAACAGGAAATCCAAATGTGAAATTCTTACATTGTCTTCCTGCTTTCCATAATAGAGAAACCACAATCGGAGAAGATATTTTCCAAAAATATGGACTTGACGGAATGGAAGTAACTGAAGAAGTATTCGAATCTGAAGCTTCTGTTGTGTTTGACCAGGCTGAAAACCGTATGCACACAATTAAAGCGGTAATGGTTGCTACTTTGGGTGCATAATATCAAAAGTCATGTAATAAAAAAACCGATGGACTATTTCCATCGGTTTTTTTTTATTAAGTAATCGCCTAATCTTAAAATATCTTGCTCAAAACAGAATAGCTTTGAAGAACTCCTTTTTCATCATATGATTCAGAACGAACAGTTCCAAGGTCTTTAACCATATAATCAACAGATTTAGAATTGATGGTTGTTGTCATTCCCATAGCTTTTGATACTATAATATAATCATGTGTAACCTTAAATGATTCATATGTTCCTGCAGGTGTTGTGATATTTTCTTTACTTTCTACTTTTCTGTTTTTGACTGTAATTGTCATATCTGAAATTGTCATAGGCCCTGCCTTTACAATCATTTTCATAGTAGCGTCTTTTAATTGATTGCCAACAACCAAGTCTGATGGTATCGTCATGTCAGATGCCTCAATCTGAACTTCCATTCCTTCAAAGCCCTTTAAAATGCTTTGGTCAATCATTGCTGACATGTCAAATGAAATTTCATTACCTGAACATGACACAATATATTCGCCCTCGCTTACAAGTTTGTTTTTGTTGTCGAAAATTTTTGTAGAAATAGTTGCTTCAAGAGAATTGCCAACGTTTTTCACATCTGAAATTAAAACCTCCTGCGTACTCTCTAATTTGTTTTTTGAATTGAAAGTCTGATACTGCATTTTAGTATTTGCGTTAAGCGGATAATAATAATTGCAGTTTTGGCTTGTTGCTGAAAATGAAATTGATAAAACCAAAAGAAGCACTAATAATCTAGTTATTGCTTTCATAATATTGTGAAATTAGTTAGTATAAAATTTGTTAAAGATTTTACAAAAGTAATCAAAAAATTATACTAATTTTATTTGCTTATTAATAGCGATGAACAATAGTTAAATAACTTTTACCCACAATTAAACCTTCGTCAAATGAGAAAGAATTCTACAATTAAGTCCCTGTCCTTCTTAATCTTTGTTTTCAACATTATTGTAATTCAAAATGTTATTTCTCAATCTCCTAATCAGTTTTCTTATCAAATAATATTAAGAGATTCAGAAAACGAATTGGTGAAAAATACTGATGTTGGAATAAAAATAAGCATATTAAAGAGCAGTGCCGAAGGGGAGTCGGTTTATTCTGAGACTCATTCGTCAAAAACAAATATTAACGGGCTTGTTACAATTGCCATTGGTAATGGTCAACCCATAGGAAATATCTCTGCTGTCAACTGGCTCGAAGGCCATTATTATGTTAAAGCTGAGATTGATCTCAATGGAGGCGAAAACTATACAGTTTCAGTAATTACTGAAATTATGAGCGTTCCATATTCTCTTTATGCCAAAACGACAGAGAGTATTACTGGTGGCTTAGATAAAGGCAACCTTTATTATTGGGATGGTAGCAAGTGGGTAACTATCAATGCAGGAAAAGATGGAACTGCGCTAGTTCTTTGCAATGGAATTCCAACGTGGGGTGGCTGTAAAGAAGATGCTGATCAGCCAATTATGGTTGTTGAAAATAAAGATAATCAACGAGTACTGTCTGTTTATCAAGATGGTGTCGTGGTAAATGTTCCTGATTCTGATAATAAATCTGGTCGTGGTGGTTTCGCAGTTGGTGGGTTTACTTCTGAAAAGGATTTTCCATCAGAGTTCTTTTTGGTTACTCCGGATTCAGTTAGAGTTTATATTCAAACCGAAGAAGAGACTAAAAGTGGAAGAGGTGGCTTTGCTGTTGGAGGCTTCACATCTGAAAAAGAAAAAGCTCCCGATACTTTTTTTAAAGTTTTGAGTGATGCAACAGTTTTATCAACTAATGTTATTACAGATGAAGATATAATAATCGGAGGAGATACTAATATTGGTGGAAATATTGTTTTCAGACCTCAAGTTACTACTTTGCTTGCATTTGTTAACGAAATTATTGAGAAAATTGAGCTCTCAGGTTTAGTTGCAAATAACGGAGGAGGTGTTATTACTCAAGTAGGTTTCTTTTATAATTTAAATCCAATTGCCGAAACAGGTGGAACACTAGTTCCTTCAATATTTGTTGAAGGAGTGCCATTTACAGCAAATATTGACATCTCTTTGCTTCTGCCGGGCTCTACTTATTATACCAGAGCTTTTGCTAGAAATAATGCTGGGGTAAGTTATGGTGAGGTTCTAAGTTTTGAAGCCCCAATTGTTTTATCTGATGTCTTTACTTTAAGTGTAACAGATGTAACAACAAATTCTGCAATCGCAAATGCTTCTGTTACATTTGAAGGTGGAGGTAGTGTTAATCAACGTGGATTTGTTTGGGGAATGTCTACCAATCCAGATTTGAGCAATTACATGGGGATCACAACAGAGGGAGTTGGACTTGGTTCGTTTTCTTCTGTGTTAACTAACTTATTACACAACACAGAATACTTTATCAGAGCATATGCTGTAAATGAAGCCGGAGTTGCATATGGTGATGAAATTGTTTTCACAACTGAGTTTGACCCTGAAGTAATTGATGTTCAGTTTAATGTTTTAAATATCAATAACTTATTCCCAATTGATAATGCTGCCATAGATTTTGGTTCTGGTTTTATCTGGCACACAGGAATTAATGGAGTTGCTTGGATTCAATTATCTCAGGGTGAACATCCTTATACTGTTAGTGCTGACGGATATCAAGATTTAACCGATGTTGTTGAAGTATATGAAGGCATGAATACAGAGATAGTATTGCTTGAGCCTGTTGTTGAAACAGTTATTGACATTGATGGAAATGTTTATGAAGTAATAACAATCGGAAACCAAAAGTGGATTAAGACTAATCTAAAAACTACAAGGTTTAATGATAGTGAGACTGATTTTATTCAAACAGGATATTCAGATATAGCCTGGGAAAATCTTACCACTCCTGCATATTCTATTTATTCTTCCAATGATGTTACGGGGATAGATTCTGATGAGCAAATGGTATCGGCTTATGGGTTGCAATACAACTGGTTTGCAGTTGATTCTGACAGGCTATGCCCAATTGGTTGGAAAGTGCCTACATTTGATGATTGGTTGGAGTTAGATGGTTTCCTTAAAACTGAATACTCAGTTACCGAGGTTGGTGGCTTGATGAAAGATACACGCACTGAACCTGAGGATCACCCTAGATGGGATGCTCCAAATGAAGGCGCCACAAACCAATCTGGTTTTTCAGGTTTGCCGGCAGGTGTTAGGTTGGGTGGCTATTGGGATATTGGACTTTACGGGTCATGGTGGACTTCAGAAGAGCCTGCATTATTTATGTTGGTTAATGGCGGCGACTATCTATCATACGCAGCAGAACAACCTGTGCAAACAGGAGCTTCAGTTAGGTGCCTCTGGAACAATGGTTTACCTAAAGTAAATAAACCTCAGTTCCCAAGTATGATTCTGGATAGCATCAAAGTAGCCTCTGATATTATTGATCTCGGATTCTCTTCTGAATACCCTATTATAAAAAGAGGATTTCAATTAAGTCAGGACCCTTCTTTTAATAATCCTTTAACATGGGATGAAAACACTTCTAATCTTGGAGTTTTCTTTCATACTTTCAAAAATCTTGACATTGGTATTACATATTACGTAAGAGCTTTTGTGATAAATGCACTTGGTACAGAGTATAGTAAAGCAGCCGAGTTTAAAACGTTTACTTTAGTTGATGTTGAAAGAAATATCTATGATATAGTTAATGTTGAAGGACAATATTGGATTGCTCAAAACCTTAGAACACAAGCTTACAACGACAATGAGCAAATAAATCAGGATTGGAATATTAAAGGAATTGGCTCTGTAAAATATAGTTCTTATAATGATTTAAACAACACAGATGTATTTGGGTCATTTTATAATAGTATTGCAGTATCTTCTGATAAGCTTTGTCCAGCAGGTTGGCATATCCCCACAGCCAAAGATTTTATTGATTTAATAGATAATGTAGGCGGAGGCCTTCAGGTTGTTAATAAATTGAAAGGAACAGAATATTGGGAGGGTACTAATTTTGCAACAAATGATTATGGCTTTAATGCATTACCTGGCGGACAATTTGTTGAAGATTTAGGTGAGCATATGATTAATGGTTTTGGATTTTTAGCTTATTGGTGGTCAAATACTACTTTTCAAGAATATATTCAAGAAAATACAAAAGTTGCTAACTCAGGAAAAACTAGATATGAATCAGAAATGTCTCATTTTGCAATAGGCATCCACTACGACAGTGATTTATTGGATCATGGTTTTATAGGTGATAATCTCGGATTAAATGCTCGTTGTATCTGGAACAATGGTCTTCCAAAAGTGAAAAAGCCTGTTGTGATATCTAATGAAATACTGGAAACTGTTGAAGTTGGTTCAAAATTGATTGATCATGGCGGAAACCCATATATTGAATTTCACAGAAAAGGTTTTGTAATTAGCTTAGATACATTGCCTACTCTTATGCCCGGAGAATTTTTCGGTTATTATGAGTCATTTGACCCATATATTGGTAATTATTCAGCATTCTTAGATAACCTTTCACCCGGAGTTACTTATCACGTCAGGGCTTTTGCAGAAAATGATTTAGGCATATTCTATAGTGATGGAATTAAATTTAAAGCCTTTACTGTTAAAGATATTGATAACAATAGCTACGATATTATTAAAATTGGAACACAATTCTGGATGGGTAGAAACCTTGAAACTACAAGGTTTAATAATGGAGTGGATATTACAGAGATTTCTTCCGGTACTGCTCAAGAACCCCAAAATACTGGCATAACATACCGCACTTATAACGATATGCCGGGAGATTTAGCTTACAATTTCGGATTGGTGTATTCTCATGCTGTGGTTGATGATTCAAATTATAATGTTTGTCCGACAGGATGGAAGGTGCCCAGCTTAGATGACTGGAATGATTTATTTACTCAACTTGGAGGCGTAGAAGTTGCCGGTGGCAAAATGAAAACAACTGATACATACCCTGATAATCATGGGAATAGTTATTGGTTGCAGCATGATCCACCAACTGCATCAAACTCAAGCGGTTTTTCTGCTGTTCCTGCAGGTCCTCAAGGATTGTCAGGATATTACTATGGAATATCAAGTGATACAACGCCGGGAGCTCATTTTTGGTCATCAACAACAACTCCTGTTGAGGGTGATGATTACAGAAAAACAACAATTTATCTTTCTCACGATACTGAGGCCGTTAATTATTACTATGCTACTACGGAATATGGCAAACAGGATGGGTTAAGTATCAGATGTCTAATGCATATCGGAAACCCTGTTGTTTCTACCCAGAGGGTTGTAAATGTTACGCAAAACTCCGCAGTAGCAGGTGTAAGCGTAATTTATGAGAGAGGAAATAAACCCGACGCAATTGGTTTAGTCTGGAGCAAACTGCCCGAGCCTTCATTTGAAATAAATGATGGGTTAGTATTTAATAGCAATATTGATGCTGAAGCCAAATTTGAGCTAAGCGGATTGACTAAGAATACATTATACTTTGTGAGAGCTTTTGCTACAATTGGTGGTACACATTTTTATGGAGATGAGGTTTCTTTTAAAACTTATTTTGGAACTGTTACAGACGTAGAGGGAAATATTTATAATACTGTGAAAATTGGCAACCAACTTTGGATGGCTGAAAATTTAAGAGTTATTCAATATAATTCTGATGGAAGCTTTATTCCATTTTATGATTTTTATGATCCTTGGGAGAATGTTTCAGGATTTGGCGCATATACTTATCATCCAAGCGAAGGAGAGATTAAAATGGATGTAAATTATGGCAATTTATATAATTGGCATGCCGTAAATGATGCTAGAGGTCTTTGCCCCACTGATTGGCGTGTGCCCGATGATAATGATTGGAATGAACTAGTCTATTTTGTTGACAAAGACGCAATTGGCAACGACAATATTGCAGGAAGTAAGCTCAAATCAACATCAAGGTACCCAGATTCACACCCAAGATGGTTAAACCCAAATAGCAGTGCAATAAACGACCATGGATTTTCTGCCGTGCCCGGAGGTAATCGTCATAGCTGGGGTGGATCTCAACAGTTCGAATCTTTGGGGGAAAGCGCATTATTTTGGAGCTTGTCAGATGCTGGGAATAACGCATCATTTTTTCGTATATATTTCTTGGATGAAGATATGGCTAATTATTCTTATAATAAGCACTATGGACTGTCTGTAAGGTGTATTAAAAATCAACTGCCAATAGAAGACTTTGAAGGTGGCTCAGGAACTGAAGGTGATCCATATCTGGTAGCAAATGCTGCCCAACTCAATAATGTGAGAAATTTCCTTGGTGCTCACTTCAGGCAAACTGCTGATATAGATCTTGGTGTTGCTCCTTGGAATGAAGGTCAAGGGTGGGAGCCAATTGGGGAATACGGTTGGGACGACCCTCTATACTCTACATTCTTCACGGGAGTTTATGATGGAAATGGTTTTGAAATTCAGAATCTTACAATAAATCGCCCTCAAATGGTAAGGGTTGGTCTTTTTGGCGCTTCATTTGGACTTGGAGAGCTTTATGGAGAATTTCATAATATAGCTCTTATTGATGTAAATGTGACAGGTAGTGATGAAGTTGGGGCGCTTATTGGTCATTTGGGCGGAGAGTCTTTAATTACTAAGTCCTATGCTACAGGTAATGTTAATGGAACAACAATGAATGCTTATACCAGAGTAGGAGGATTGGTTGGTATAGTCATGAATAACTCAGTTATTAATAGTTCATATTTCAATGGTGAAGTAAATGGCTATGGTCGAGTTGGTGGTCTTGCAGGAGAAGTTTCAGGCTTCGTTCAAAATTGCTATGCCACCGGAATTGTTTCTGCTATGGAGTTTGGTGGTGGTTTGGTAGGTGATTTATGGGCTGGAAATATAGATAAATCATACTCTGTTGCAGTGGTTAACTGCGATATTAATTGTGGCGGTCTTACAGCTAATGTATACACTGATCAGGCTAATGTAACTAATTCATACTGGGATGTTATTAAATCAGGAAAGGCTACAAGTGCCGGAGATGAGGTCGGACTTACTACTGATCTTATGATACAAGAGGCTTCTTTTGTTGATTGGGATTTTGTAGATGTTTGGGATATAATTGAAGATGATTCTTATCCTTTCCTTAGATGGCAAGTGGCTCCTGGAGATCATAATTTCGGAAAAGATTTCGGTGGAGGTGATGGCTCTGAACTTAATCCATTCATTATTAAAACAGCAAGACACATTAATAACATTAGAAATTATTTAGATGTTGAACATGCTGATAAATATTTTAGTCAAACAGCCGATATTAACCTCGGCGTTGCTCCATGGAACGAAGGCGAAGGTTGGTTGCCAATTGGTGAATATGACTTCCCTGCAACGCCTTTTACCGGGAATTACAATGGTAACGGTTTTGCTATTGATGGTTTGTTTATTAATCGTGATTATTATAATCAAGGATTATTTGGATATGCAATTGGAGCAAGTATTAGTAATGTTATATTAAACAATGTTTCAATTACAGCAGATTCATATATTGGAAGCTTGTTGGCTGAAGGCGAGGGAGTAACGATTAGTAATTGCGTTGCCAATGGTGCCATAAATGGAAGTGGATCATTTGGAGGTTTAGTTGGGTATATTTATGATAGCGTAGAACCATCTTCTTTTACAGATTGCTCTTTTACAGGCAGTATTATTGCTAGCGACAGTAATGTAGGTGGGTTTATTGGCGAAGTTTATGGTTCAATGGGAAGTATTATTAATATTACAAATTGTTCATATTCAGGTGACCTTTCTGCAGGTGGTGCTGTAATTGGTGGTTTTATTGGAGAAGTAAGATACACTAATATTCAAAATTGTTATAATGAGGGAACGGTTTATTCAGGAAGTGGCGATAGCGGCGGTTTCATCGCATATACTTATGATACTACAGTTGATAATTGTTATTCTACTGCTGATATGACGGTTGAAATTAATGGAGCAAGCTTTTCAGGTGGTTTTATTGGTTTTGTTAATTCAGGATGTATTATTTCTAATTGTTATAGCGCAGGAACTATGACTGCAGATAACCATAGCGGTGGATTTATTGGGTTTTTAGATATGGATACTTATGTTGTAAATTGCTATAACTATGGAGACTCATTCTTTTATGATGGTTGTGGAGGTGGATGTGGTTACTACAATGGTGGTTTCATAGGCTGGGCGGAAAGAGCTGTGGTTGAAAATTGCTTTAATTATGGAAACGTTATAGGCACAAAACAGATTGGAGGTTTTATTGGCCTTAGCAGGGATATGACCATTAAAAATAGTTATTCAATAGGTAACGTGGAAGGTATTAATAATATAGGTGGTTTTATTGGTCAAATTGAACAAAGCTCAAATGTGGAAAATTGCTTTAGTGCAGGCCTTATTACTGCAAGTTCAGTTGGTGGCGGACTAATTGGTGTAAATTTTAATTCTACTGTTAAATATTCATTTTGGGATACTGACTTGTCTGGATACAACGAATCTGCAGGTGGAATTGGCAAATCTACATCCGAAATGCAGGAATTAGTAAATTATGTTCAGTTTGGTTGGGATTTTAAAGGACTTGGTCTAAATGAATTATGGAATCTAGGTAATGGCAGAAATGAAGGGTATCCATATTTGAATTATCAATATCCATCAGACCCATCAAATCCTGATACTGCTAATGATTTTCTTTCTGTTATTGAAACTCATCTTTCAACAGAGTTTACTAAATCATCTGCTACTCTAAATGGAAGTATTGTTTTCATCGGTTCTCCCGCAGCTACTGAATACGGATTTTGTATAAATACATTAGGCAGCCCAACAATATCTGATATGACAATTACTTCGGCTCTTCCTATTGAACCTGGTGATTTTTCATTAATTGTTGAGAATCCGGATGTGGAGCAAGGAATAGTATATTACGCAAGAGCTTATGCCATTAGCCCATATGGTGTTGCTTATGGAAATGAAATTATGTTCTCTCTTGAACCCGAGGGTAGTGGTATATTACTTGATCCCTATCTTATAGAATCTCTTGCTGATTTACTTTGGGTCTCTAATACTTCTGTTAATTTGAGTAGTTTTTCAGGTAGTTATTTACTACAGTCTTCTGATATTGATGCCACTCCAACGTCAACTTGGAATGATGGTAAAGGGTTTAATCCAATTGGGCATATTTCATATGCTACTTTTGCAGGGAACTATAATGGCGGAGGGAACTCTATTGTTGGATTAACAATAAACAGGCCTGGAAAAGATTATATGGGCTTATTTGGCTATATTTACTTTGCAACAATTTCAAATCTCGGACTTATTGATGCAAATATTACAGGAAAGGATTTTGTTGGTGCTTTATCAGGTTATGCTTGGTCGTCAAATTTTTCCCAGTGTTTTTCTGATGGTAATGTGTATGGAACAACTTATGTTGGTGGATTAATAGGTTATTTAAGTAATTCTTCATCAACTAATGATTCATACAGCACTGCAAATGTTGATGGGTTTTCGTATCTTGGAGGCCTTTGCGGGGTTAGTAATGGATCTTCTATAAATAGATGCTACAGTAAAGGTCAAGTTTTAGGTGATAATAATGTTTCCGGCTTAGTTTCCGGCTTCAGTCCCGGTGCTAGTTTCTCATACTGGGATATGGAATCATCAGGTCTTATTTCATCATCCGGAGGTATTGGCCAGGTTACTGAAGATATGATGCTTTCTTCTAGTTTTGTGGGTTGGGATTTTTTGGATACATGGAGTATTGTTGAAGGTGTTACTTACCCTTTCCTTCTATGGCAGGGTGCTCCTGGAGATCATAACTTTAAACCTCTTTTTGCAGGGGGGGCTGGTACCCTTATAAACCCATACTTAATTGAAACTCCATCTCATCTGTCAAATATGAGGATAGTTCTGGCTGATAATGTTGATAGAATTTACTTCCGACAAATTGCAGATATTGACCTAAATGTTGCCCCATATAATGAAGGACAAGGTTGGATTCCAATAGGTGAAACTCATTCCTCAGTTATAAATTTCGAATATGATGGTAACGGTTATAGTATAACCAAGATTTATATCAATAACGAATTTGGCCTTGCACAAGGATTGTTTAGCTGGATTGAAGATGCAAACATAAATAATGTTAGAATGACAGTAGCAAGTATTTATAGCGGTGATTATGCTGGTATTTTAGCAGGAAGGGTATGGCTTAGCAATATTGGTAATTGCACTTTTGAGGGGGTAGTCATAGGTAATAGTAATTTAGGTGGTATTTCAGGTGAAGTGAATACTATTTTTGTTTCTAGAACTAATACAGATATTGAGATTACAGCATCTTCTGAATCTATAGGAGGGTTTTTTGGCATGGCTTATGATGCTTCTATTATGGAATCCTTTAGCACTGGGACTATAACAGTTTCAGAAGTTCCTGGGTTTGGAAGGGCAGGAGGAATAATTGGAACTGCACACGGTCCTGGAGCTGTTATAGAGAATGCTTATAGTACTGTTACTCTTAGATATACTGTTCTACCTCAGTCATACATTAGTGTTGGTGGTATTGTGGGGCATTTAGAAGAAGGTAGTATAAATAATTGTTATAGCGTTGGCAAAATACTTGAATCTGGATTGGGAGGAGGTTTAATTGGTGTACAAATTAATGCAACAATTTCCAACTCTTACTGGGATATGCAAACTTCAGGTCAGACAGCATCAGCAGGAGGAACAGGGCTGCAATATTATGCTATGACACAGCAAAGCAATTTTTTTGGTTGGGATTTTATTGACACATGGGATATAATTGAAAATGATACCTATCCTTTCTTGAAATGGCAAGGATCACCGGCTGCACATAATTATCCTAAGATATTCTCCGGAGGAAAAGGAACTGAAACAGAACCTTTTGAGATAGCTGCTCTTAAAGATTTGAAATTCTTAAGTGAAAACTTTATTTTCTGGGATAAATATTTTATTCAAACAGCCGATATTAATGCTTCTGCAACGATTAACTGGAACTTTGATGAAGGTATTGATGCATATCTCGGATTTTCTCCAATTGGAACGTTTGGAACTCCATTTACAGGCTCCTATGATGGTGCCGGATTTTTTATCTCTGATTTATTCATTAATAGGGCAGAAGATGATTTATATATTGGATTCTTTGGAGGTACAAATGGTGCAACAATTACAGGGATAAATCTTTTATCTGTAAACGTTATTGGCTCAGGGCATTCCGGAGCATTGATTGGTAATGCAAATTCAACAAATATTTCCAATTGTCATGTTTCAGGTGTTGTGAGCTACGGAGGCGCAGTACAAGAGGATTATTTTGGAGGTTTGGTTGGTCGCGCTGAGTCAACAGAGATTCTTAATTCATCTTCCGCATGTGATCTTAATGCTCCAATTTCTTCAAGCATTGGGGGGTTGGCTGGAGGACTGTTTAATACCTCGAGTGTTACCGGCTCAAATGCAACAGGCATTATTACAGGCTATAATTACGTTGGAGGCTTGGTTGGAAACCTTTATGAATCAAATATCCTGAACTCATATTCAACCTCTATGGTTGTTGGTAATCAGGATGTTGGCGGGTTTGTTGGCATTAGTTCTATTGATGCAAACAGCGGTCAAATAAAAAACTCTTATGCTTCTGGTGATGTGCAGGGTGAATATAATGTTGGTGGGTTTGTTGGTCAGATATATCAAGTTGACATTTCAGATTCTTATTCTACAGGCAAAGTCGTAAGAACTCAATTTGAAAATACTGCATTTGGTGGGTTTATTGGATACAACGTGCAGGGTAATGTTATACGGTGTTATTCAGTTGGTGCTGTTTATAGCTCTCCTGGCGTTATTTGGAATGAAGGTGGTTTTAGTGATAAAGGTTTTGTTGGTGGTGTAATAGGTGGTTCTATGATATTAAATTATTGGAATACTGAACAATCTCAACAATTCACGCCCATAGGCTCATATGCAACCGGCTTATCTAATAATGATATGACTCAACAGCCAAGCTTTGTCACATGGGATTTCACCCTAACTTGGCAAATTCAAAATGGAATTTCATTTCCATACTTATTGTGGCAAGGCGCACCGGGTTCTCATAATTTTCCGATTATTAAAAAATCAATTGAAATTGAATAAATCATAAAAATATTTTAATCATGAAAAACAAACTGCTATTATCGAAAATATTGACACTTGTGATAGTGCTTATTTCAGTTTCTGCATTAGCTCAAATACCTCAGAAAATGAGTTATCAGGCTGTAGTTAGAGATTCTGATAATAAAATAGTGGCCGGCTCTAATGTTGGTGTCAGAATTAGTATTCTAAAAGGTGCAGTACCGGTGTATGTCGAAACTCATCTTATACAATCTAATGAGAATGGACTTATTTCTCTTGAGATTGGCGGAGGAAATACAAATGATGATTTTTCGGCAATTCAATGGTTTGATGGAATATTCTATCTTAAAACGGAGTTTGATATTGCAGGCGGAACATCTTATCAGATTTCAGGAACAAGCCAACTATTAAGTGTGCCATATGCATTGCATTCTAAAACTTCCGAAAGTATTCCGGAAGGTCAAAATGTTGGTGATATGCTATATTGGGATGGAACAAAATGGGCAATTCTGCCTGTTGGTAACGACCGTACAGCTTTAATACTTTGTAATGGTATTCCATCTTGGGGCGGCTGTGATGAGGATGGCGAACCTATTCTAATTGTTGATAATAGATATGGTGATGAAGTTCTTGCTGTGTATGGATCCGGCGTTGTGGTTAATATACCCTATTCTGATGGCCAGAAATCTGGTCGCGGTGGTTTTGCTGTAGGCGGCTTTACTACTGAAAAAGAAGGATTTCAGGATTTTCTGCTTGTAACTACTGATTCTGTCAGAGTTTATGTTAAGGATGATAGCCCTGATAGATCTGGTAGGGGTGGTTTTGCTGTGGGTGGATTTACTTCTGAAAAAGATATAATGGCAGATGATTATTTTAGAGTAACCAATGATTCAATTTTCGTTTCAACACCATTAATTGCAGAAGGGAATATTCAAATTACAGGTGACCTTAATATAGGAGGTAACATTATTAACAAACCAATTGTTAGCACTAATGACGCTTACATAGAAGATTTTGTTACTGTTCATGCTAATATTATTGATGATGGAGGTGGGGAAATTATTGAAATAGGTTTTTATTACGGATTATCTGCGACTCAAAATAGCAATTGGGTTAAACACATTGTTGACTTAATTTATTTATCTGACGGGTTTTTCTTTGCAACTATTGAATTCTCAGACTTATTGCCGGAGACCACTTATTATATAAGAGCATTTGCAAGAAATTCAGCAGGATTTGGAGTGGGAGAAATATTAAGTTTCGAAACTCCTGAAGGCCAAGGTCCAGGCACTGTAGTTGATGAAGACAATAATGTTTATCAAACATTATTTATTGGTGGAAATAGATGGATGGTTGAGAATTTAAGAACTACAAAATATAATGATGGATTTCCAATTACCACTGGTCTTAATAATACTGAGTGGATGGAAGCATCAACAGGCGCTTATTCAATATATCCTCACGAAAGTATATTTCCAACTCAGGACGAAATGATGCAAGCATACGGAGTGTTATATAATTGGTTTACTATTGAAACAAATATGCTATGTCCCATTGGATGGAGAGTTCCAACTCTAAGTGATTGGAATATGCTTCTTTACGCAGTTGGAGGTCCGGGTGTTGCCGGAAGAGAGCTTAAAAGCACTAGAACTGAGCCTGAGTTGCACCCTAGGTGGAATGCGGGAAATATTGCAACTAATAGTGTTGACTTTTCTACTCTGCCCGCCGGATATAGAAATTTTGAAGGTCTTTATTTCGGATTGGGCAGTAGCGCCACATATTGGGCAGCAGATGATATTGGGTCTACGGAAACTTTTGCCCTTAATTTTGCATTTAATTTTATTGATATTGCACAGCAAATATTTCTAAAAACATCTGGCTACAGTGTTAGATGTGTCAAAAACAATAAGTAAAAAATTATCATATCATAAAACCAAAGAAAATGAAAACAAAAGAAAAATTCTTAATTAATTTGCTGATTTGCATTTTTTTAAGTGCCTTTTGCTCAGTATCAACGTTCTCTCAAGCACCTGATCAAATTAGTTATCAGGCTGTTGTTAGGGATGCAAATAGTAATTTAGTTGTTAATTCAAATATCGGTATTAGGATTAGTATTCTAAAAGATGCAAACGATGGAGCTTCAGTATATACTGAAACTCAAATCGCAGAATCTAATGATAATGGATTAATTTCCATTGCCGTCGGCTCTGGTAGCTCTTCTGATGTATTTTCTAATATTGATTGGTCAGATGGTCCATATTTTATAAAAACAGAAATTGACAAAAATGGTGGAACAAACTATACTATAACTGCTGTAAGCCAATTACTTAGTGTTCCATACGCTATTCACTCTAAAACAGCCGAAAATGTTCCAATTGGTGGAGGATTGGGAGATTTATTGTATTGGGATGGCACCGAATGGGCTCCTATTTCTCCTGGAAAAAACAGAACTGCACTGATATTATGTAATGGTGTTCCTAAATGGGGTGGATGCGACGACAGTGATAAACCAATTTTTAGAGTCGAAAATAAAAATGACATTAATGTTCTTGCTGTTTATACCGATGGTGTAGTTATTACAGCTGATGAAACTATTGGTAATAAATCCGGTCGAGGCGGCTTTGCAGTTGGAGGGTTTACTACTAACAAAGAAGATTTTCAAGATTTTCTGGTTATTAATCAAGATTCCGCAAGGGTATATATTAGGGAAGAAAATGATGCCGACAAATCCGGTCGAGGAGGCTTTGCTGTTGGCGGGTTTACTACTAACAAAGAAGGTGGTATTGATCTCTATTTTCAGGTTACAAGCGATACTACATATGTGTCTACTACCTTATTTGCGGGCGGGGATTTATCTGTTTCAGGCGATGTGAATTTAGGTGGGTCTATTTCCAGCGTTCCAGTAGTGGAAACTATTGCTGCTTCTGGAATTACAAGCATTTCAGCCAATTTAGGTGGTGTTGTAGTTGCTGATAACGGAAGTTTCGTTTTTGAAAGGGGAATCTATTACAGTGTATTGCCTGATCCGATTAATACAGGCATTAAGATACCAATGGGTGAGGGCTTAGGTACATTTCTAGATAATGTGTTAGGATTATCTCCAGGCACTAATTATTATTTTGTTGCTTATGCAACAAATTCCAAGGGAATAGCCTATGGTACTGTAATTTCATTTATGACTTTAGTCTCAAAAGAATAGTTAAGAGTATTACTTTACTTCCTCGTTTCTAAAAATGTTGATTATGAACAATCTGCTAATTTGGTTGTTTCTCGCTTGTGTGTTTTTTTTAATTCCACCTGAAATGAAATTTAATAAACTAACAAGCGAGGAAGAAAGGGTTATCGTTTATAAGGGCACTGAAATGCCTTTTAAAGGCGAGTATTATAAACATAAAGCTGTCGGTATTTATAAGTGTAAAAGATGTAATGACCCTCTGTATTTATCGTCCGATAAATTTGATGCTAATTGTGGTTGGCCTTCTTTTGATGATGAAATCACCGGAGCAGTTAAAAAACTAATTGATGCTGACGGTAGAAGAACTGAAATAGTTTGCGCAAATTGTGATGCTCATCTCGGTCATGTTTTTATTGGGGAAGGATTTACCGATAAAAATACACGACACTGTGTAAATTCAATATCAATGATATTTGAATCTTATGAAGTATCTGACACAGCTATATTTGCGGCTGGTTGTTTTTGGGGCGTTGAGTATTATTTTAAAAAACTTTCAGGTGTAAAGGAAGTTACTTCCGGTTATATTGGAGGGAAAACTGACAATCCATCATATCAGGAGGTTTGCACCGGAGAAACTGGTCACGCCGAAGCAGTTAAAGTTGTTTATGATTCTGAAAAAGTAAGCTACGAAAAATTAGTTAAATATTTTTTTGAAATCCACAACTTCGAGCAGTTAAACCGACAAGGCCCTGATATTGGCACTCAGTATCGTTCTGCGATTTTTGTTGAAAATGAATTTCAGAAATATCAGGCTCAAAGAATCATAGAGATATTAAAATCTAAAGGGTATAAAGTAGTTACCACTATAGAAGATGCAAACGTGTTTTGGAAAGCTGAAAATTACCATCAGGATTATTACTTTAAAAAAGGCTCAACTCCTTATTGCCATTCTTATAAGAAGATTTTTTAAAGGCATTTTTCAATACTTTCCCATAAAAGCGTTGCAGCTTTCTCCCAGGTGTATTTGATTCTTTGAATGCGACCTTTCTCTATTAAGGAGTTTCTTAAATCTTTATCATCGACCATTTTTATTAAAGCCTGGCTAATAGATTCAATCGAATATGGGTCGATGAGAATTGCTGCATCTCCTGATACCTCTGGCATTGAAGTAATGTTTGACGTAATTACAGGTACATCGCAATTCATCGCCTCTACTATTGGAATTCCAAAACCCTCAAATGTGCTGGGATATACCATCGCCAAAGCTGCTGCAGTTATTCTCCCAAGATCCTTTCGCGATTGCCTGCCAATAAAAAGCACTCTTTCTTTATACTCCATATTTTGAAAACTGCTATTATAGCATTTGGTTGAAAACATTGGTGTGCCGGCAATTACAAGCTTAACGTCGTTTTTAGTTTCTTTACAAAAATTATCAAATGCTTCTAATAATCTTGATATATTCTTTCTTGGATTTAATGCTCCTACAAACAAAAAATAATCTGAACCCCCTGTAATTTCTTTTTTTATGGAATCCTTCTCTTGACTGTTAAGAGGTATAAATTCTTCACTGGCACCATTGCAAAGTACATCTACTTTTTCAGGAGTTATTTTGTATGTTTTAACTATGTCATTTTTTGAAAATTCTGATACAGTTCCTAGTCTGCAACAATCCTTTATGTATTTAGGCATAAACCACTGATAAAACTTTCTTTCAAAGTACGGCACGTTTTCAGGGAAATGAACAAAATTAATGTCGTGAACAACAATATATGATTTTATTGATTTTGGAACATTAAACCCATCCGGCGATATAAAAAGATCAATCTTATGCCTCCTGAGTATTGGTGGAATTAAAATCCTAAACCATAAATACCATAAAAATGGATGCCTGCAAGGAATTTTTGTATATACAGCTTTTACATTATCTGAAAAGACAAAGTCTTTGTCATACGGCCTGTCGAAAATAAAAAGAAAGTTGTGCTCGGGATGAGCTTTAACAACTCTTTTTATTGTTTCGTATGTAAACCAGCCTATTCCTTCCATCTTGTCTCTCAGTAGTAGGCGAGTATTAACGGCAATGTTCATTATTGTGTATATTAAATCAACCTTATTTCGCAAAAGTGCAACTTTTTTTTTAAAATTGTACTATAATTAACTCATTTCAATAAAGCCTAAAAATCGTTTTTCAACCAAACATAGTTTTATGTTATTTGTTTAATTATAAAACACCATAATTCTCAACCTCAGCCTTAACCTTAATTTTAATCTTAATCTTAACCAAATGTCTGATAAAAGAATAAAAATAGCAAAACTCGGAGTTTCAGGGATGAACTGTACTAATTGCGCTTTGGGTGTTAAAAGGTCTTTAGAAAAAGCGGGTTATAAAGATGTTAGTGTTGAATTTGCATCTGAAGAGGCAACATTTTCAATTAGCAATGAAGATGAAATTCAAAATGCCAAACAAATTATATCTTCTTTAGGATATAAGGTTTGGGAAAATAATGGTAAAGAAGAAAAACCCAAAGGCTGGTCTTCTATTGAAAAGAAATTTTGGTTTACAGCTGTATTCACAATTCCATTGGTATTAGCAATGTTTTTACCTTGGGGATTTATGCATAATGATATTTTTCAGCTTGGGCTTACTATCCCTGTTTTTATAGTTGGGTTTTCTCACTTTGGCAAAAGCGCATACTATTCTATAAAGTCTGGTGTAACAAATATGGATGTACTTATATTTATGGGAACTACAGCGGCTTTTGTTTATAGCTTGATAGGTACAATTAACGGACTAGGACACGATTACCTCTTCTATGAAACTTCTGCCAGTATTATCTCTTTGGTTCTTCTCGGAAATATGCTCGAACATAAAGCAGTTAATAAGACAACTTCCGCAATTGATGATTTGATTAGCCTTCAGAAAAATACTGCAAAAATCATTACTCAGGAAATGCACGAAGGAGCTGAATCAATTGAAGAAGTGGATGCTGCTCTTGTGAAAAAAGGTGATAAAGTTTTAGTAAACTCCGGCGATAAAATTCCTGTTGATGGAATTGTCTATTGGGGAGGGGGTAGCATTGATGAAAGTATGATTTCCGGCGAAAGTATTCCTGTAGATAAAACAAAAGGGATGAACGTTGTTGCGGGAACTATTTTAGTAAGTGGAAATATTAAAGTTGAAACTACAGCCTCCGGAAACAAAACAGTTTTAGCCCAAATTATTGATATGGTAAAAACTGCTCAAAAAGATAAACCTAAATTGCAAAATCTTGCAGATAAAATCAGTAGTATTTTTGTTCCTCTGGTTTTGGGAATAGCTATATTGACATTCGTTGGATGGTTCTTTGTGGGAAGCCTCGAATTTAAGGATGCTTTGATGAGAAGTATTGCTGTTTTGGTTATCGCTTGCCCTTGTGCACTCGGATTAGCAATTCCTACTGCTGTTGTTGTAGGACTTGGACGAACGGCAAAAAACGGCATTTTGCTTAAAGGTGCCTCTGGTTTCGACAAACTTAATAATATAAATGCTGTTGTTTTTGATAAAACAGGAACTCTTACATCAGGAAATTTTTTCATCAGAAATATTAATTCATACAATTATGATGTTGAGGAAATAAAGAAAATTCTTTATAGTCTTGAAAAACACTCATCTCATCCAATTGCAAATGCAATTGTTAAGGAGTTGAAAGGAACTAAAGAAATTAAAGTTCAATCAGTTGAAGAGATAAGGGGAGTTGGAATTAGTGCTTCAGATGTTGAAGGAAATTTATACTCGGTTGGTTCTTTTAGCATAGCTAATCATTTGACACAGGAAAGCAATCACAATATTTATGTAATAAGGAATAATGATTTAATTGCAACAATCGACATTCAGGATGAAATAAAACCGGAAGCTGAACGCGCTATTATTTATTTGAAAACAAGAGGAATAAAGCCAATTATGCTTAGTGGAGATAAAGAACTAAGATGCAAGGAAGTTGCAGATAAATTAGGAATTGAAGAGTATTATTCTGAGAAAATGCCTTCAGAGAAGCTTGAAATTATCGATAAAATATCTCTGCATTATAAAGTTGCTATGGTTGGAGACGGCATTAATGATGCTCCTGCGCTTGCAAAAGCATACGTAGGAATTAGTATGAGCAACGCAACACAAATTGCTGTAAATACGGCAGAAGTAGTTTTGCTAAAAGGTGATTTGTCATTAATGGCAAATGCATTCCATATTTCAGGATTAACTCAGCGTACAATTAAAGAAAATTTATTCTGGGCATTCTTTTATAATGTTGCGTCTATTCCATTGGCAGTTATTGGTCTTCTAACTCCCATAGTTGCAGCTGCTGCTATGGCAATTTCTGATGTTATTGTTGTTTTTAATTCTTTAAGGTTGAAAAGGCGCCGAAGAAAAATCAAATAATGATTGGTGTAAAAAAATTTAGAGACGCCATGCTTGGCGTCTCTAAAACAATTATTTATTGAAAATAAAATATTCAATTAACCATTCATAGATAATAGAAATTCTCCATTATCTTTTGTGTGTTTTATTCTCTCAAGTAAAAACTCCATTGCCTCAAGAGGAGTCATATCAGCCATGAATTTTCTTAAAACCCAGATTCTATTCATGATATCCTTATCAATAAGAAGATCTTCTCTCCTCGTTCCGGATGCAACAATGTCAATAGCAGGGAAAATACGTTTGTTAGAAATTTTTCTATCGAGTTGTAGTTCCATGTTGCCTGTTCCTTTAAACTCTTCGAAAATAACTTCATCCATTTTTGATACTGTATCAATAAGTGCTGTGGCAATAATTGATAGTGAACCTCCATTTTCAATATTACGTGCAGCTCCAAAAAATCTTTTAGGTTTGTGTAATGCATTAGCGTCAACACCACCCGACAATACCTTACCTGAAGCAGGAGCAACTGTGTTAAATGCTCTTGCTAAACGTGTAATACTGTCAAGTAAAATTACAACATCATGTCCGCATTCAACCATTCTTTTTGCTTTTTCCAGCACTATATTAGAAATCTTAACATGTCTTTCTGCAGGCTCGTCAAATGTTGATGCAATAACCTCCGCTTTAACATTACGTGCCATTTCAGTAACCTCTTCAGGTCGCTCGTCAACTAGCAGAACTATCAAATAAACTTCCGGATGGTTGGCTGCAATTGCATTGGCAATATCTTGCAATAATATCGTTTTACCGGTTTTTGGTTGGGCAACAATTAATCCACGCTGTCCCTTGCCAATTGGGGCAAACATATCAATTACCCTTACCGACATTGGAGCATTATAGTGTCCTGTTATGTTAAATTTCTCTTCTGGGAATAGTGGTGTAAGAAAATCGAATGGAACTCTGTCGCGAACTTCAGCGGGGTTTCTTCCGTTTATTTTTTCAACTTTTATAAGTGGAAAATATTTTTCATTTTCTTTTGGAGGTCTTATGCCACCATTAACAGTATCTCCCGTTTTCAAGCCGAATAGCTTGATCTGGCTTTGAGAAACATAAATATCATCGGGTGAGTTAAGGTAATTATAGTCAGATGACCTTAAAAACCCATAACCATCAGGCATTATCTCAAGAACTCCTTCAGCAGAAATTATTCCATCAAACTCATATACGTGCTCATTTGTTCTTCTCTCAGTCTTATGCCTAAAAGTACCTTGTTCTTTTGGGTCGGTTCTTTGTTGCGCTCCTTCTTTGTCTGGGTTTATTTCTCTTGATTCAACAGGTTTTTCAGATTCAACAACATTTTCCTTTGTTTCGGTAAAGTCTGTTACAATCGCAATTTCTCCTTCATCAAATAATGTTGTTGGAACCTCAAACATAGGATCCTCTATTTTTGCCTTTGGTTTGTTTTCTTTATTTTCAGACTTTTCTACGTTTTTCCATGAATTAGGGTTAGATGCAGGTTTCTCTTTGGTGTCTTTATCTTTGAAATCCTTACCTTTAATATCTTTTTCTTCATTATCTGGCTTAGCTTTTATCCTCTCTCTTGGAGTATTCCGCATATTGTCTTTTTTGAACTTATCGTTACGGTGACCTTGTTTTTTTTGCTCATTTTTAAGAATTTCAGCAGAAGGGTTTAATGCTTGAGCATCAAGTATTTTGTAAATAAGGTCTTCCTTCTTTAATGAATCAACCTTCTTTATATCAAGAGTTTTGGCAATTTCTTTTAGCTCTGATAAAAGTTTGTTGTTAAGTGTAATAATGTCGTACATGTTTTTTTATTAATGATTTTAATTTATAGACAAATTCTAAGTTGTATAGCAGCAATAAGAATGCAATATATGTTTTTGGATTATATAAAAACTAACCACCTGACCCCACAAATTTTCGGAAAAATATTTTGATTTTTTACTAAGAATAAAGCTTTGAATGTTTAATGCAGAAATTCGAGGCAAATATAAGTATTATAAAAATAACAAAAAAATAAATGTGTTTTTTTGAAAAAAAATATGACTTTTGAAGGAGTAATAATGAATGTGTTTTATAAATATAATGGAATTATGAATAAAGAGATTTTTATAGAAAAAGCAACCGGGGAAAAACAGATATTTGATCGACAAAAGCTTTATAATTCTCTCAATAGGGCAGGTGCCTCTGAAGTTGTTATAGAAAAAGTGATTTCTGAAATACTTGATAATCTGTATAATGGGATTTCTACAAGGGAAATATATAAAGATGCATTTAGACTTTTAAAAAAATATAAGAGCTCAAATGCAGCTAGATATAGCTTGAAAAAGGCTATAATGGAATTGGGACCAACTGGTTACCCATTCGAAGTGTTTGTTTCTCACATACTAGCAAAACTGGGATTCTCAGTGGAGGTTGGGAAGATAGTGCAAGGTAAATGCATAACCCATGAAGTTGATGTTATTGCATCTGCAAATAATACTCAGTATCTGGTAGAGTGTAAATATTATAATAGTTTGGGCAAATATGCAAATGTTCAAGTGCCTCTCTATATTAGAAGCAGGGTTGATGATATTGTTGCATACAGAAAGAATCTTCCGGAATTTAAGGATACAAATTTTTTTGGTTGGGTAGTTACTAATACTAGGTTTACTGATGATGCTTTGAAGTATGGATTGTGCGCTGGCTTGAATCTCTTAGGATGGGACATTCCCAAAAACAAAGGGCTGAAAGACCTGATTGAAAAATCTGACCTTTTTCCAATAACAGTTCTAACCAATCTTAATAAAAAAGACAAATCATTTCTGCTTAATAAGGAAGTAATTCTATGCAAACAACTTATAGATTCGCCTGAAACTTTAGACGAATTAAATGTGAGTACAGCAAAAAAGAAACAAATTCTTGGTGAATTGAAGGACCTTATGAATTACTAAGTGTTGAATCTTGTTTTTCTATTCTTTCCTCATTAGTCCCAATGGATCAACAAATGGACCAACGGAGTATGTTTCGTCTTCATCAAACTCTGCATAAGGTATTATATTTAAAACCGGTATGTCAGATTTGTCAATAATTTGTTCGGCAAAGTTTTGTCCAAGTATTTCTGAAAACTTACTTGACCTTTTAGCAACTACTATAATTATGTCGGCATTATTTTTATTAGCATAATCAAGGAACTTAGATTCCGCATTTGTTTTTGATACATGTAAAATTTCACTCTGAATTTTAATTCCTGTGTTTTCTATATGAGATGCAACATTCTTAATTAATGCTTCTTTCTCAATTTTGTAAACACTCCCTTTGGAATGTAAAAATCCGGTTAAATGTATCGTTGATCCAAAATACCTTGCAAAATCGATGGCCTTAAACACTTTCTGAGTGCTTTCATGCTCTATGCTAAGTGGTATAATAATGTTATTTATGTTATTTTTGGGAAAATCGTTTTTCACTACAAGAACAGGCACTTTTGAGCTTTTCACCACTTTAAATGCATTGCTGCCCATAATGTGCTGAAGACCTTTCTTTCCATGAATACCCATAATAATCAAATCTGCTGAAATTTCACTTGCAGTTTCTGTGATTACATCATATATGCTACCTGTTTCAGCAATGAAAGATGTAATAACACCAGATCTTTTATGAATGGAATGAGCAGTTTGTTCTAATGAGGTTTCAATATCTTTTTTCTCGCTGTCTTTTATATTCTCTTTCAAAACATTCAAAAGGCAAATGTTCTTCCCTGATTTTTTTGCTATTTCAGTTGCATAATTAATAGCATAATTTGCCTCACGTGTAAAGTCTATTGGAACTAGCAGGGAATTTGATTTTATCAAAACTTCAGATAAATATCTTACGCCTTTAGAGATTAAGTAATCATTAATGCTTTTAAGAAGTGCAGCCTTCTCATTCTTTGAAGAAATTTCGTTAATGTGAAGTACACCTATTACGTGCACCAAACAGTCAAAAGCTTTTGCAAACTTTATTGCTTTATTTACTTTCTCTATTCTTTCATGTGGGAAGTTGATAGGAACAACAATGTGATTATCACTGATATCTAAGTGGGTTTTCTTAACAACCATAACTGGCACAGCAGAATTTCGAATTACAGTATATGCAAAGCCACTGGTTATATGCTCAACTCCTTGTCTTCCATGGAAACCAATAACCATCATTCCGGCAGATATCTCGCTTACTGTATCAGTTATTACATCAAATATACCTCCGATTTTAATTAAATATGAAATTTCAACCCCGTGTCTTTTATGAGCTTCTTCTGCAATATGTTTCAGTTGATGCTCAACCTTTTCTTTTGTCGATTCTTTAGTGTTCTTTCCAATTACGTGAAGCAGACAAATTTTCCTTTCCACGTTTTTTGCTAACTCAATAGCATGCTCGAGAGCTTTTGCAGCAACAGGTGTAAAATCTGTTGGAACAAGAATCGTCTTAGGCTTTATTAATATGTCGGCTTTAACATTAATTCCTTCTTTCTTAATCTTATCTGCAATTTTTTGTAATACTGATTCCTTTTTTTCTCTCGAAACAATTGTGTCGTATAGGCTGCTTTTAGAAAACAATACACCTGTAACGTGAACGGCACATTTAATAACTGAAGCAAACTTTATCGACAGCTCAACTGCGGGATGAACGTCTTGAGTAAAATCTACAGGTACTACTATAGTTCCTTCTTCAGGAGTTTCATGGCATTTCTTTACTACCATTACCGGCACTTGTGAACTGCATATTACATTATATGCAAAACTTCCAAGGATATCTTTGTCTTTATGTGTTCCATGAATTCCTATCACTATTAATTCAGCTGATACCTCACTTACAGTGTTTGTTATTGCACTGAATATGCTTCCTTCCTTAATATGATATGTTATTCTAACATCAAATTTCTTACTGTGCTTTTCGGATAATCTTGACAATTGATCCTCTATATGTTGTTTTTCTTCGTTAGATGCATTTTTGCTAACAACATGCAATAGGCAAACATTCAAGTCGAATTTTGAAGCTATTTCCAACGAATTCATTATGGCACAATCTGCAATTGAAGTGAAATCTGTTGGTACTAATATAGTATTTTTTCCTGTGGCTGACATATATTGTATTGTTTTCGTTGAACAATTATGCTGATTAGTCTTGATTATGTGTTATAAAGTTAGTGATTTTTTATTCGCTGAAATATGCTTTTTGATTATTTTATCAAATATAATTTAAAATTTGTAACATTACATTTAAACTTGTTAATTATCCTGCAAAACTTTTTCTAATTTTGTTGTGATAATAAAAACTAATTTGTTAATAAATAACACTACAATGATACAAAGAGTTCAAACCATTTATCTGATAATTATAAAAGTATTCGTTCTGCTGTTCTTGTTTGCTCCTGTTGGAGAAGTAAGTAGTAATTCAAGTTTTGCTAGCTTCAGTATTATGAAAATCAATACATCTGATAGTTTTGAATTTCAGATACAAGATTCATGGCATAGATATACAGTAATTGCTTTAGCTGCAATGATTATGGTTCTTACTTTAATAATTGTTTTCTCATATAAAAATCGCAGAAAACAAATTAAATTCAACCAGATGAATCTATTGCTTCATATACTTATGATATCAATGACATTCTTTTATGTTGATTTTATTAAAGCTCAAACCGGAATGGTTTTTAATTTCGGATTAGCAATTGCATTTCCACTAGTATCAATTATTTTAATACTTATTGCAAACCGGGCAATTAGAAAAGATGAAAAACTGGTAAGGTCAGCTGATAGATTGAGATAATATCTATTATTTTAGATTACTTTTTCTCTTTATAATATCTCATTTCGAGATATTTACTGGTAAATCCGAGCTTTTCATACAAAAACCTGGCTGGGTTATTTTGTTCAACATGTAGCTTAATGTCACCTTCGGCATGCTCAAATGTTTTAAGCATTAATTCTTTACCTAAGCCTTTACCCCTGTATTCTTTATGCACAGCTATATATACAAGAATGTTTTCAGGTATATAACCAGACATTCCGGTTTTGTTAACTATAACAGCTCCTGCGATTTTTCCATTATCACGAGCAACAACAATGAATCCGCCAAATTTTGTTTTATCATCCATTGCAAAAATGATACATCTCATTATCGCCTGATAATTATCTCCAAACTCATCAAGATGTTTAAATAAGAAATCTGCTACTTCTTTTTGCTGTGAGTCATTTAGCTTTTTGGTTTTGGGGGAGAAAAATTCAAAAATCATAATTAAGTTTTTTTATTAATAATAACAGTAAACTTGTTTATATGCAAATATACAATAAAATAACCCGTTTCAAGTGTTTTTGTTCAATAAATTGATTAGTTTCTGTAAGAATGGATATATGTAGAAATTGTTTTTATTTACTTTTGTAATAAAAAAATTGGAATATCATTGGGGAGATAATCGACGATATAATTCATTTTCCGGCTGGTGCAAGAAAAGGTTTGGCCAACGTATTCAAAAGGTTTCTATTAATGCCGGATTTTCATGCCCAAATCGTGATGGGAAAATAAGTACAGGCGGTTGTACTTTTTGCAATAATGAGGCATTTAACCCTGTTTCATCATACTCTGAAAAAGGAGAATCTGTTACTTCGCAAATTAATAAAGGATTGCTTTTTCTAAAAGAAAGGTACAAAAGAGCTGCAATGTTTGTTGCATATTTTCAGGCCTACAGCAACACATATAAAAGTCTTGATGAGTTAAAAATTGTTTATTCAGAAGCATTAAAGCATCCTGATATTTCAGGTATTGTTGTGGGAACTAGACCTGATTGTATTGATGTAGAAAAATTGAAATACCTTAAAGAGTTATCGAAAGAGTATTTTGTATCTATTGAGTATGGAGTGGAATCTTGCTATGATAAAACCCTTAATTTAATAAATCGTGGACACGATTTTCAAACTTCTGTAAAAGCTATTAAGCAAACTTCTGAGATGGGAATCCACACAGGTGCTCATTTTATTATTGGACTTCCTGGTGAAACTAAGGCAGAAATCTTAAATCAAATTCCTGTAATTTCTGAACTTCCACTCAATTCTCTCAAATTTCATCAGCTACAGATTGTTAAGGATACAAAAATTGCAGACCAATATTTGCAAAACCCTAAGGATTTTATGTTTTTTGAACTTCCTGAATATGTTGATTTTATGGTTGATATAATTGAAAGATTAAATCCAAGTATAGCAATTGAAAGATTGTCAGGTGAAGTTCCTCCACGATTTAATCTTGGAAAAAGATGGGGATTGATTAGAAGCGACCAAATAATAAAAATGATTGAAAAAAGGCTGGAAGAAAGAAATACCTGGCAGGGAAAACTTTATAATAAAGAAATTGTTGGATAGAATAATTTATTGTGCAGTTTCTTTTTTAGGTTGGGGCAAATTATATATTTTTGAAGCTTAAAACCGTAGTATTTGTTTAGTTTAGATTTTTTATACATAGAAAATCACTACTGAACGACTAAAAAAAAATAGGGGTTAATCCCCGAAGGTTTCACCCCATGTTGTAAGTTTGCTTTGCGAACAACAAACAACATGAGCAAAAATACGGAAATAAAATTTGTCGGACAGCCG
>Ga0208244_100362_pt1 | contig 48681 bp, 44 predicted proteins | sample SubbioCR12Aug_5A_FD_184828 | JGI IMG/M metagenome (GOLD analysis project Ga0208244, IMG submission 184828) | Serpentinite rock and fluid subsurface biosphere microbial communities from McLaughlin Reserve, California, USA - CR12Aug_5A (SPAdes) | ecosystem: Environmental > Terrestrial > Deep... | reverse complement strand
CGATGCCCGCCTAGTGCTGATTGCCGGGCCGTCCTGCTCCGGCAAGACCACCTTTTCGCGCCGCCTGGCTGTCCAACTGCTGGCGCGCGGGCTTTCGCCCTTCGCGCTCGAGATGGACAACTATTTTGTCGACCGCGACAACACGCCAAAGGACGAAAGCGGCGAATTCGACTTCGAGACCATCGAAGCCCTAAATTTAGACTTGTTGGGGGAACAACTGGAAGCCCTGCTGGCCGGGCAGGAAGTGCAAATACCGCGTTACAACTTTAAGCTTGGCAAAGGCGAACCGGGGGATGTGATGCGCCTGCGCCCTGGGCAGTTGATTATCTTGGAAGGAATCCACGGACTCAACCCGCGCCTGATTTCTGCTTCGCTGGCGCGCCGCTCCTTCAGGCTGTATGCTTCGGCCCTGACCCAACTCAACCTCGACCGCCACAATCGCGTCTCAACCACCGACACGCGGCTAATCCGGCGGATTGTGCGCGACGCGCGCGAACGCGGCTACAGCGCCGCCCAGACCATCAACCGCTGGGAATCTGTCCGGCGCGGCGAGAAGCGTCACATCTTCCCTTACCAGGAAAATACGGACGTGATGTTCAACTCGGCCCTGGCCTACGAGATGTCGGTCCTGCGCCCGCTGGCCGAGCCGCTGCTACGCCAGGTTACCCCGCATACCCCCGAATTTATCGAGACCAAACGCCTGCTGGCCTTCCTTGAGTGGTTCCTGCCTCTCGAAAGCGATCTCGTTCCCGACAATTCCATCCTGCGCGAGTTCATCGGCGGCTCAATCTTGAAGGGATTTAAGGTCTGGGGCGGGTAAGAAGACCCGGGAAGCTAGGACAAAAAATACAAGACGCCAAGAAAATCAACGTCTTGGTGTCTTGCTTTTTCACATTACGAACCTGACGATTTAATCCTGCCACTCCAACTCATACTCACTGATAAAGACCGTATCGCCTTCCTGCACCCCAGCCGCGCGCAGGGCTTTTTCGATTCCAATCGCCTCGATGATGCGCTGGAAGCGTCGCACCGAACCGCTATGCTCCCAGTAGGTCATGGCGGCGGCGCGTTCGATGGCCGGACCTGAGACGCGCCACTTGTCGCCGTCTTCGCGGGTGATGGTAAACTGATTGGGGTCTTCCTCCGGGCGGTAAATCGGCATCGCCGTCGGGACAATTTCTTCCAGGGTCGGGGTGTCGGCCAGTTTATGGAAGGCCTTCAAAAGCAGGTCGCGCACATCCGTTCTTGCCAGGGCCGAAATGGCTACCAGTTCCACCTTGCGCTTCTTCATTTGCTTTTTCAACTCGGCAAAACGCTCCTGCGCTTCGGGCTGGTCCATTTTATTGACCGCCACAATTTGCGGCTTTTTACCCAGGTTCTCATCGAAAAGCGACAGTTCGGTGTTGGTCTGGCTGAAATCGGCCAGCGGGTCTTCCGAAAGGCCGTCCAAAAGGTGAATCAAGACCCGCGTGCGCTGGATGTGGCGCAGGAAGTCGTGTCCCAACCCGACGCCCTTGCTGGCGCCCTCAATCAGGCCGGGGATGTCGGCCAGCACCACGCTGGTATCCTCGTCGATTTCGGCCACGCCCAGGTTAGGCTGGATAGTCGTGAACGGGTAAGGCGCAATCTCCGGTTTGGCGTTGGTCAGTGCTGAAAGCAGGGTCGATTTGCCTGCGTTCGGCACGCCGATAATGCCGATGTCGGCAATCAGTTTCAGTTCCAGGCGCAGGCGTTTTTCCTCGCCCGGCTCGCCCTTCTCGGCGGTACGCGGAACCTGGTTCTTGGAACTCTTGAAATGGACGTTGCCGCGGCCACCGCGCCCGCCCTTGCAGACCAGCAAGCGCTGCCCGTTTTCGGTCAGGTCGCCGAGCAAGTCGCCGGTATCAGAATCGTAAACCACCGTCCCGAGCGGGACGGGCACAATCAAATCATCCGCCGAACGGCCATACATCTTCTGCGACCCGCCGCCCTTGCCATCATTTGCCGCAAAGCGCATGGTATGCCGAAAAGCCACCAGCGAATTGACCGTGTGGCGCGCCTCGATGATGACATCCCCGCCCCTGCCGCCGTCGCCGCCGTCCGGCCCGCCGCGCGGCACATATTTTTCGCGGCGGAAGTGCATCATCCCGTTGCCGCCCTTGCCCGAACTAACTAATATTTCAGCCTGGTCAATAAACATAACATCTCCAATAGGCGTGATTATACCGTGTGTTGCCAACCAGTTTCCGTGTATCGGGTAAAATTGCTTGTTTGCATCTCAACCTACCCAAACCTTTGCTCATGTCACTAAAAGACTTCTACACCCAAAAAATCGAACGCCGCCTGGTGCGCCACCTGAACAACGGGCGCATCTTCCGCATGGCCGTGCGCGTTGCCCGCCTGGCCCCCGCCCCGCGCGACACCCGCCCGGTGGCCTTCTTCAAAGCCTCCAGCGGCCTCGACGATTTTTCATGGAACAGCGCCTTTCACATTCTGACCTCCTGGGGTCTGCGTTTGCAGGGCATCCCGGTGGTCCATTTTGCCTGCTATCGCGGCATGAGCCGTTGTGTGCTTGGCACAGACCGCGACAACCCGTCTCAAGAGCCGCCCTGCCACTCCTGCATCTACCAGTCCAAAACCCTCTACAACGGCGCAAAAGTGCACTGGTTCGGTTTTGAGCGCGATTCCAGGCTTGAAAACGCCATCCAGGGCCTGGCCCTTGCTGAACTCTCGACCTTCACCTGGCAAGGCGTTCCGCTCGGCGAACTTGTCCTGCCCGGCCTGCGTTGGATTTTGCGCCGCCACAACCTGATTGACGATGACGCGACGCGCTTTTTCTTCCGCGAGTACATTCTCTCCGCGTTCAACATTTCCCAACGCTTCGAGCGCTTCCTGGATACGACCGACCCCCAAGTTGTCGTCGTGTTTAACGGCCAGTTCTACCCTGAAGCGACCGCCAAATGGGTGGCCCACCAGCGCGGGCTGAGGGTGATTACCCACGAGGTCGGCCTGATGCCCATGACCGGATTCTTCACTCCCGGCGAGGCCACCATCTACCCTATCGACATCCCCGCTGATTTCGAGATGAACGACGCCCAAAACGCCCGCCTCGATGAATATCTCCAGAAACGTTTCCAGGGCAACTTCAGCATGGCCGGGATTCAATTCTGGCCCGACATGAAAGGCCTCGACGAAGATTTTCTGAAAAAAGCGGCGGGTTTCAAGCAAATCGTGCCGGTCTTTACCAACGTCATCTTCGACACCAGCCAGCCGCACGCCAACACGGTTTTTAGAGACATGTTCGCCTGGCTCGACCTGCTGCTCGAAATCGCCCAATCTCACCCAGAAACATTGTTCGTCATCCGCGCCCACCCCGACGAAATGCGTGTTGGCAAGGAAAGCCAGGAAAGCGTTGCTGGTTGGGTCGAATCCCGTCGCGCTGCCGACCTGCCAAACGTCGTTTTCGTCCCACCCGGTGAATTCCTGAGTTCATACGAGTTAATCCAGCGCTCGAAATTCGTCATGATTTACAACTCGACCATCGGCCTGGAAGCGTCCATTATAGGTGCGGCAGTCCTGTGCGCGGGCAAGGCCCGTTTTACCCAGTACCCGACCGTCTTCTTTCCACAGTCGGTTGCCGAATACCACCAGACCCTGGAGCGTTTTCTTACTTCCGAAAAAATCGACGTGCCGGAAGATTTCCGCCACCACTCGCGCCGCTTCCTGTACTACCAGTTGTTCCGCACCTCGCTGCCCTTTGGTGACTTCCTCGAGCGTGGCATCCTGCCCGTCAACGCCCGCCTGAAACTGTTCGACCCGCGCCGGTTGCCCGCATCCTCGGCCATTCAGGCTGTGACCAAAGGATTGCTGGATGACGGGGACTTCCTTCTGCCGGAGAACATTGAATGAGCTTTTTTATTGAAATGCAAAGCCGCTTGCTTGATTTCCTGCCAAAACTATTACTGGCACTGGTCATCTTCTTTGTCAGCCTGTACCTTTCGAAAATTATCAGCACAATGGTGCGCCGCGGCCTGCAAAAGCGTGAGCCTGTACCCAGCGCGACCAAATTGCTGGTCGACATCACCCGCCTGGGCGTTTTGTCTTTTGGAACGATTATGGCCTTCCAGCAATTTGTGGATGTGACCGCCTTCCTAGCCGGGCTGGGGATTATCGGTTTTACGGTCGGCTTTGCCCTGCAAGATGTGATGAAAAACTTTGCATCAGGCATCATTTTGTTGGTTCAGCAGCCGTTCAGGGTGGGCGACTCGGTAGCAGTCGGCGACTACGAAGGCACGGTGCAAGCCATAGACTTGCGCTCGACCGAAATCAAGACTTTTGACGGGCGGATTGCCATCGTCCCCAATGCGGATGTTTTGAATCATGTCATTGTTAACTATACCCACAGTCTCCAGCGCCGCATCGAGGTGGTGGTTGGCGTAGCCTATGGCACAGACCTGAAACTGGCCCGCGATGTCGCGTTGGAGGCAATTCATGCCGTGCCGGGGTACCTCGAAGACCCGGCGGCGATGGTTGTTTTCAAAGAGTTTGGTGAGTCATCGGTCGATATGTCCGTTTTTGTCTGGTTCGATACCGCCCAATCCAGCCCGCTTAAGGCGCGAGACGGTGCTATCGAGAGCATCAAACTGGCCTTCGACGCGCACAATATCGAAATCCCCTTCCCGGTTCGAACCATGTTGGTGGACAAATAAAACTTGCGGGGTAGGATTAATCCTGCCCCGCAAGCCTCGGTGGAAAACAAAAAGGCCTCAACTTCGTGAGACCTTGTGGGCGCGACCCACAGGGCAGGCGGGACTCGAACCCCTGACCTTATCATCCCCTTAATGGGGGCCTCGGTGGAAAACAAAAAGGCCTCAACTTCGTGAGACCTTGTGGGCGCGAAGGGACTCGAACCCCTGACCTCCTCGGTGTAAGCGAGGCGCTCTAACCAACTGAGCTACGCGCCCGTGCGCCGAATTATACCCGAAAAAATCAGGCCAATTGGTAAACGCGCAGCCCGCCCATGTCGAGCAGGCGGTTCGACAGACCTGCCCGTATCGCGCTTTGCAGACGGCTGATGACCGACTGATACAACACCGGGTCGTGCCACAGGTGTTTGAGCGCGTGGCGCGAAAGCAGGTCGGCCCCGCGATTGTGCTTGCGCGGCAGCCATTGCCAGCGCAGGTTCTCGAAATGGCGGGCCAGCCGCATGGCGCGGGTGTGCAGGGGTTTGACCGCCGCCGAAGAAACGCTCGCCAGCCCTTGCATCTGGCAGATGACGCTCTTGGCGTCCCCGCAAACGACGATGTGCTCATCGCTGATACCCATATCGAGCAGGGCTTCCAGCCCCTCAACCAGGGCAAGATATTCGGCAATATTCGAGTTGGCGTTGTGCCCGCGCGCGAACGTCCCATGTCCGTGCGCGATGACCCGTTTGCCGCGCAAAATCCGCCAGCCGTAGCACATAATTCCGGCAGAAGAATGCCTGCTATCGGTGTTGCGGAACAGGCCGTCAAATTCCAGTCGCAGCATAAACATCTCCTGGATACAAAAACGCACCCGCGGGGACTGATTCCGCAAGTGCGAGAGAGCGATTGAAAGACAGGCGAACCGGAGCAATTCGCGCTGGAAAAGAATTGTTGTTGGTGTGGGTTGAGCGTGTTTTGTCTTTTGTCAAAGAGTCACTCTGCCTACAATGTATTTCAAGTCTATTGTGCTATTTTTTCGAGCCAAAGTCAATCAACATTTTGTAAAAATCTGTTTAACAATTTTGCAATCTGCGCGCCAGGAATATGCTAAACTTCACCTGCCCGGGGTATTCACCGGGCCAAACAGGAGATACCCATGCGTTTTGTTCGCTTCCAACTCAAAGACCAGTCTCCCCGCCAGGGCTGGATTTTGGACGACAAGGTTGGCGAAGTCGAAGGCGACTTTTTCAACGAATACCGCCGCTTGAAGGCCGAAATTCCACTAGATGAAGCCCGCCTGCTCGCCCCCTGCCAGCCGGGGAAAATCATCTGCGTCGGGCGCAACTATGCCGACCATGCCAGAGAAATGGGCAATGAAGTCCCCAAAGTACCGCTGATATTCATGAAGCCCTCTTCCTCGGTCATTAATCCTGGCGACACCATTCTCTTGCCCCCACAGTCGAATCAGGTCGAGCACGAGGCCGAACTGGTGGCCGTCATTGGCAAACGCGGACGCCGCATCACCGCTGACCAGGTCCGCGAATATGTCTTTGGCTACACCATCGGCAACGACATTACGGCCCGCGACCTGCAAAAAAGCGACGGTCAGTGGACCCGCGCCAAAGGGTTCGACACCTTCTGCCCGTTCGGCCCGTGGATTGATACCGAATTCGACCCCGCCGATGCGCTCATCACTTGCCGGGTCAGCGGCCAACCCCGCCAGATGGGTTCGACCCGCGACATGGTCTTCAACGTCGGCACGTTGATAGCCTTTGTCTCCTCGGTGATGACCCTCGAGCCGGGAGACCTGGTTATGACCGGCACACCCGCCGGGATTGGCCCGCTGCTGGACAGCGACGAAGTAACCGTCGAAATCGAAGGACTGGGGACGTTGACCAACCTGGTGCGCAAGGAATAAAACTCGGCAAGGTAAGGTAATGTTCAGGCGGCGGGCATTTGCCCGCCGCCTGTCATTTAAGTCGATACCAGCAGGTTGGCCCGGGTTGGCGCAAACAACCCCTGCGCCGGTAAAGCCCGGGCCGAAATCTCCCAGCCGCGCGGGTCACGTCCGACAGCCAGCCGCCTGGCCCAGGTGGTCGGACAGGTGCCCAGGTCGTGTACGCCCATGAGGCGCGGCTTGCGGGCCGAGAATCCACTTTGCCACAACTGGTCGTGCGCTTGCCAGGCGCCCGCTTCCGCACCCCAACCGGCCTCGGCCAGCGCCCCGCCGTTTAAGCGGATGGTTACCTCCGCCCCGGGAAGCGCGACTCGTGCCAGGCCGCTCATCAAGGCCGGGTCGGCCTCCAGCAATCCGCGCAGCAGGCTGCCCCAGGGGAAGTTGATACTGATGCCCGCACAGAGACCGTCCAGTTCGGGCGGCAAGCCCAGGGCGTTGGCAATCACAAACAGCGCGTTGGCTGGCTTTTTTCGCGAGTGTTCACGCAGGTTTTCGCGGCAGGCATCCGCGCCGATGATGAACCAGTCTGGGTGGCTTTCTGCCGTCTGGCGCACGAATCGCCCGTCACCTGTGCCCAGGTCGAGCCAGATGTTTTGGTATCCCGCAACCTGGCGGGAAAATTCTTCTTTGGTCAAATGAAAGGGCTTCTTGCCCTGAATGGTCTCCATGGTTTTCTCCTTCTGTTCTCAAAATGAATAGGAACAGAAGGTCACGGAGGACCACGGGCAAAAGCAAATAGACGGCTGCGTCAGGCACCGTCGAGGTCGTCAGGAGTTGGTTTGTTTTTGGTGAGGGGAATCGCAAAACAGGCCCGTTGGGCCTGCATTAACGCAGTTACGGCTTCAAATTAACAGGGTGGCCGGGTGAAAAAACGTTTCATGATACAAAAATTATAGCATAGTGAGTGTTGGAATTTTGTAAAAATTTGCGCCTACCCGCCCTTTGAGCGCACTTTCTGCATGAACCTGGATTGGTCGATAACAAAACGGTCATGCGAGGCTTCGCCGATTTTTTCGACTTCATCCCAGGCTTCAATGTTGAAAACCAATTTACGCCCCTCGACCTCGACCAGTTCCGCTGCAATCCGGACGGTCATGCCAACGGGCGTGGGGGCCAGGTGACGCACTTCAATGCGACCGCCGACGGTGGTCTGCCCCAGGGGCAGTTGGCCCTCGAGGGCCAGCACGGCGGTTTTCTCCATTGCGCCGACCAGGGCGGGGGTGCTGTAGACGGGAACCAACCCGCTTCCCCATTGGGCGGCGGTATCTGCGCCGGTAACGGTCAATTCAAATTCGGCGCGTAGGCCAGCGGTTAAGTTGCTCATGATTTCTCCAAAAAATCCTACTTCAAGGCCATTTCCACGGCAGCCAGGGTATGGATGCGGGTTGTATCAAAGAGCGGCACCCGGCTATCTTCGTCTTTTATTAGCAACCCGATCTCGGTGCAGCCCAGGATAATCCCCTCCGCGCCCTGGTTGATCAGGCTTTCGATAATGCGTTGATATTCCACCTTCGAGGCCGGGACGATGGTTCCCAGCACCAGCTCCTCGTAAATCACACGATGGACAATGGCGCGATCGGCATCGGTGGGGATCAGCACTTCCAGCCCGTATTTTTCGGCCAGCCGCCCGCGATAAAAGTTCTCTTCCATCGTGAAACGTGTCCCCAGCAGCCCAACCTTGCGCAGCCCGCGCGCCTTGATTGCCTCGGCAGCGGCATCCGCGATGTGCAGTAATGGAATATCGATACTGGCCTGCACCTCCTCGGCCATTTTGTGCATGGTATTGGTGCAGATTAATAGAAAATCTGCGCCGCCGGCCTGCACCTGGCGGGCCACGTCGATCATCGCCTGCGTGGCCTCGTCCCAGCGACCTTCGCGCTGCAACACTTCGATCTCGGCAAAATCGACCGAAATCAGCACACATTTGGCTGAATGCAGCCCGCCCAAACCGGCTTTCACGCCTTCATTAACCAGGCGGTAATATTCCAGTGACGATTCCCAGCTCATTCCGGCGATCATGCCAATGGTTTTCATAAACGCTCCTAAATTGTTGTGACGATTGTATTTTTTGCACCCGCAGCTTTTAGCGCGGATGCGACCGACTCGGCTCTTTTGGGATTTACCAGCGCAATCATGTTGCCCCCGCGCCCGCCGCCGCTTAATTTGGCCCCGTCGGCCCCGGCAGCTTTGGCCGCCAAAACCAGCCGGTCGAGTTCGGGACTGGATACGGTCAGTTCTTGCAGGAGGGCGTGATTGGCGTCCATGAGCGGGCCGAGACCGCAGGTTTGGCCGCTTTCGATGGCGTTCTTGGCTTCTTCGACAATCTTCCCCACTTTGTCGAAGACCGCTTCCCAGCGGCCTTTATCGGCTTGCCAGAGTTTACGCACATCGCCAACAGATTCTTTTGTAGGGGCGGCCTGACCGGTGTTGGCGATGACCAGCGTAAAAGGTCGGGCAACGCTGAAGGTTTGGATGGGTTCGCCGTGCACAAAATAAACCGGCCGGGCGTAGGTGATGACGGTGTTGTCAATCCCTGACGGTGTACCGTGGTGTAGTTTTTCGATTTCGTAGGCAATCTGGTTGACCTGCTCATCGCTGAGCGGATGCTCGAAGAACCCGGCCAGGGCGCGGATGACGGCCACTGAAACGGCAGCCCCCGACCCCATGCCGGAGGCAACCGGGATGGTCGAGCGGATGGTCACGCTGAAAGCCGGGGCGCGGTCGATGCCCAGGCGTTGCAGAACGATTTGTATAACGGCGGCCAGCGGATGGGGCGTGTGTTCCGATTGTAGCCGGCTGAGGGGCGAGGAAAGCCCGATATCGGGAGCAACTACCAGCACCGAATCGGCCCAGTTTTCCGCTGAAAATTCCCCCGTTTTTTGAACTGTGGCGTTGGCCTGCACCTGCATGACCGGTACGGCCAGCGCCGGGCGGCCATAGACGACGGCGTGTTCGCCAAACAGGATGATTTTTCCGGGGGCAGATGCCGCGCTCATGTCAGGTAAAAAATCACCAACACTGTCAGGCCAAACAGGGCAATCGCGGCCTGGATGGGGGTATCGGTCAGCAAGACTTCATCTGGCGCGCCGGCGTGGTTGGTGACCTGGATGAGATACAGGTAGCGGAAGATGATATAGACCACGAAGGGGATGGTCAGCATCATGCTGTAGCCCTCGGGAAGGTTGGGGGCCGAAAAGGTATAGAGCGAGTAAGCCAGGATGGTTGCGCCAGAGACGATGGTGATGTATTGGTCGAGCAGCGGAATAGTGTAGCCGTCGAGCACTTTGCGGTGCGCCCCGGCTCCCTGCGAGAGCAGGCTGAGTTCGGCGCGGCGTTTGCCCAGCCCGAGGTAGAGCGCGCCGAGGGTGGTGACGACATACAGCCAGGGCGAGAAGCGTTCGACTTCGATGAGGGTTACGCCGCTATGGACGCGCAGGACAAACCCGGCAGCGATGACCAGCACATCCACAATCGGGACGTGCTTGAGCCATTTTGAATAAGCCAGGTTAAGAACCAGGTAAGTCAGCAGCACCGCGGCAAATGCCGGGCTGAGCAGGTAGCCAATTGGTAAGATGAACGCTGTCAACCCGATGGCCGCCAGCCAGGCCACGCGCACGGGCAGTTTGCCTGATGGCAAGGGCCGCTTCTTTTTTTCGGGGTGTTTGCGGTCTGCTTCAATGTCGGCGATGTCGTTGATGATGTAAATGACGCTTGAAATCAGGCAGAACAGCGCAAAGCCTTCGAGCGTGCGCAGGAAGGAGTCGAGTTGGAAGAGTTGCTTGTCGAAAATAAGCGCGAAAAAGACGAAACCGTTTTTCGTCCATTGGCGCGGGCGCATGGTTTTGAGCAGGGCAGTCAACATGGCATGTATTTTACTATGAGGAAAGCGGTTGGGTGAGACCGTTTTGTTCGATTGTATTTCAACCACAATGCCGCGGAAAAGAATCATGGGCGGGACAAGAGTCCCGCCCATGTTCGAACAATGCCTCAGGCGGTATGCACACTCCCCCGCTCGCACACTGCCGTTTGGTAACGCGCCCCGGGGCAAATCTGCCCGTATGACCGGGCCGGGAGGCCGGTTTTCCGCTATGGCGGGTGGTGAACCCGGCCCGCGGCTTCTTTCCGCCCGGGATGCGCGTGGGCTTTTCGGTTAGTCTGCCCCGACGGGCAGTTTTTCATCAACCCCAATCCACAGGTGGCCGGGGGTGACGGTCCGCCAGGGGCGCACGGTGACCTGCCCGGTTTGGTACTGGGCTTCCGCCAGCATGGACGGGTGCACCAGGCACAAATCGGGCGCCTGGCCGTATTTTTTGCGGAAGTAGTTGGCGGCTTCTTCGACTTTTTGGTCGAGCGCCGTTTTGGGGTCGTTATCGAACCATAACATGCCGGTATTCATTGAGTCCTCCAAAAAAATCAGGTAAAACTGGGAAGCCAAAAGCGCATCCAGCGCGATTGGCGGCGCATACAAAACTCTACGCCGGGAAAGAGCGCTTCGAGCGGCGCGCCGGGAAGGTGGGTCAGGTCGTCGCTGACCTGCGGGTGGGAAATGCGCCCATAGATGCGGGTGCGGAAGAAGGCCAGCCAATCGGGTAGTTTCAGGGCGCGGGCCGAGTTGACGCTGACGACCGGCCAAACGCGTGCGCGCGGGCCGTGTACCAGCAGGAAGGCAAAGGCCTCTTGGGCGGCATCATCGAGGTGCAGGACGTGGTCGAGGCCATCGAGCAGCAACAAAACGGGGCGATTTGCAGGGCGGGTCATGACCAGGTCGGCAAGGCGTTTTAGCAGTTCGGAAGTCGATTCTTCGTAGGCGGGATGCACCTTGAGCGCACGCACGGGGAAATCTCCCAGCCGCCATTCGTCGGGGAAATCGGTCAAGGCCAGGACGGCTGTCCCTTTTTCGGGAGCCAGGAGGCGGGTGGAGCGCGCCAGCGTCTGCAAAAAGGCGGTTTTGCCGCCGCCTTTGTCGGCCATAATCAGGATTGGGCCAGTATCGGGCCGGGACATTCGCAATATCAGCGGAAGCCCGTCGCCCGCAATGCCAAGCAAAAGCGAATCGGCCGGCAGGTTTCCGGCGCGTTCGAGAAAGTTACTCGCATCTGGCAAAATTTGCTTGCCCGGCGCAACCGGCTTTCCAATTTCTGCGCATACCTGCTGGTAAGCGCGCAGGGCAAGGGTAAAATCTTGAAGGGTGGGCATATCTGCTATCCGCTGATAATAAGAACGTTTGTTCTATTATACAGTCTTTCCCCGCTTTTTCAAGGATGAAATCTTGCAATTTCGTGACGAAAAAACGTATGATTCTCGTAAGAAGGCCAGGCTTTAACTCTTGTTATGCTCTGCAATGGGGGTATAATCAGGCCTGTTCGTTCACAAGGAGTTTTGTTATGCCAATTTATACTTATCGGTGCGAAACCTGTGGTGTGCAATTTGACCGTCACCAGAGTTTCAGCGACCAGCCGCTGACGACCTGCCCGGAGTGCAACAAGAAAAGCCTGCGCAAAGTGATTGCCCCGGTCGGGATTGTGTTTAAAGGTTCTGGCTGGTACGCGACCGACCACAAATCGCCTTCGGGAGTGCGCAATGTGCCCAAGGGCGAAGCGAAAGAAAGCAGCAGCCCTGCCGCGGCTGAGAGCAAGCCCGCGACGGCCAGTTCGACCACAGAGTAGTCAAATTAACTCATCCATGCAAAAGTCACCCGATTTCGGGTGACTTTTTTGTTGGCTTAAGAGTGCGCTATGGATAGCGTGAAAGTATTTGGCGCGCAAAATCTTCAACACTGCGGCGCAGGGCCAGCGGTTCGATGACTTCAACCGCCCCACCATAGCCCAGGATGCGTGTGCGGGCGGATTCGATGGATTCAAACGTCAGGGTCAGGGTCTGCCAACCATCCGGTTCGATTTTCGGGGGCGAGGTGAGGGTTTCTGGGAGATTTTCGGCCAGGATTTTTGCCAGCGACGGGGAAACGCGCAGGGTAACAGGGATTTGAGGGCGGCTGGATTCGAACTCGTCACACCAGGATTTCCAGAACCCGGGCAGGTCGAAGGCCGGAGGATGCTCGAAGCGTTCTTCCCGCAGCCTGGCTTGCCGTACCCGCGACACACGCAGCACCCGGATGTGCCCTTTCCGCGCCCCGACCAGGTACCAGACACTGGCCTTGGCGACCAGTCCGTAGGGGGCGATGGTCATCTCAATATCGGCGGCAAAATCGGAATGGTAGGTGATGTCGAGATAGCGTTCACCCCACAAGGCAGTTTGGATGGTTTTCAGGTGCGGAGTCGGCTCCTCGGGCTGGAACCACCAGCCGGCGTCGAGGTGGATCTTTTGGCGGGCAGTCGATTCATCGGCCCGGCGGCTGGCCGGTAGCGCGGCGGAGAGTTTGAGCAGCGCCATCCGCAGTTCGTCGCCCACTCCGAGTTGGTCAAGCGGGGCGGGGATGCTGAGCATGAACAGGGCGCGAACTTCATCGGCATTCAGGCCGGTCAGGTTGGTGCGGTAGTCCTCGACCAGGGTAATCCCGCCGCCCGGGCCGCGTTCGGTATAGACGGGTATCCCGGCGGCGGAGAGGGCGATCACGTCGCGGTAGATGGTGCGTTCGGTGACTTCCAGTTGGGCGGCCAGGGACCGGGCGGTCAGCGTTCCGCGGGTCTGGAGGAGCATGAGGAGGGAGAGCAGGCGGTCGGCGCGCATCTATAAACGGACTCTGTAATGGATTCACGGAAGGGAACGGACTTGTCAGCGGACTCTTTCACGGAATCGCGGATAGAAACGGATTTTGCCCAATTGTAGCAGATTTACCTGACAATAGATGTCAGGTATTTTGTGTAGAATATGATTGTTCTTGCAAGAAAGTCGCCGACGGGTGACGCGAGGGTTCAACCGAGAGGAGCAAACGTCAGGAGACGTTTGAGTCCGCAATTTCAAGGAGAAAAAATGAGCGAACTGGATGTGAAAATTGTCAAACTGGAACCGTTGCGCGTGATTTGTTTCAACGGGTTCGGCGAGGGGCCAGAGCAAGAGGCGCTGGGGAAGTTGTTTGGCTGGGCGAAGACGCATGGCAAGGGCGGGAGGGTGTTCGGGTACAACAATCCGAACCCGGCGCCGGGCAGCCCGAACTATGGCTACGACACCTGGATGGTGGTGGACGAAACCGTCGAGGCTGAGGGCGATGCGCGGATTGTCGAGTTCCCTGGCGGGCTGTATGCGGTGACGCGCTGCGTGGTGACAAAGCCCTGGGAGGATATTCCCGGAACCTGGCAAAAACTCGTCCGCTGGCGCGAAAACAGTCCTTACCGCGAGGCTTCGCACCAGTGGCTGGAAGAGCATATCGACCCCGAGAATGCGGGGGGTGACGAGAATTTTACGCTCGACTTGTTCCTGCCGATAAAAGAATAAACCGTACCCATGCCGGGGAGCGCAACATGCTCCCCGGTTTTACTTGAAGTGACATCTGTCAGATGCAAACCAGCCAGGCGCGGGAGTACAATAGAATCACCCATTCTCATTTTCCCAAGGAGAAACGCATGACCATATCCCTCGATGGTTCGTCCCTGACCATTGAAAATCTCGTCCAGATTGCCCGATTTGGCGAGCAAGTGCAACTCGACCCTGCCGCGCTGGAACGCATCAAAGCCTGCCGGGCGGTGCTGGAAGAAAAACTGGCCGCGCATGAGACCATGTACGGCACCAATACCGGCATTGGCGAGTTTTCGGAGAAGCTGCTAAACGATGACCAAGTCAAGGAGTTCCAGCGCTACTTGGTCTACAACCACGCCGCCGGAATTGGCGACCCCATCCCGGTCGAGCATGCCCGCGCGGCGCTGGCTTCGCGTGTCAACGTGCATGCGCGCGGTTACTCGGCCTGCCGACCCGAAATTACGCTGACCTATGTCGAAATGCTCAACCAAGGCGTCACGCCGGTGGTCTGCCAGAAAGGTTCGGTGGGGGCTTGCGGCGACCTGGCCCCGATGGCCCAGGCGGCCCTGCTCCTGATGGGCGAGGGCGAAGCGTTTTACAAGGGCGAACGGTTGCCCGGCAAAGTGGCGATGGAACGCGCTGGCATCCCTGTTCCGGGCTTGCAGGCGCGCGATGGGCTGGCGGCCATCAACGGCTCGAACCTGCTGACTGCCATCAGCGCCCTGACCATCTACGATATGGAACGCTGGCTTAAGCAAGCCCTGGTTGGCGCGGCCATGTCGATTGAAGCCCTGCTCGGCAACCTGAAACCCTATAACCCCAAACTGCACGAACTGCGCGGCTTCAAAGGCGCACAGCGCGCTGCCAAAATTATCTGCCAGGTGGTTGAAGGCTCAGACCTGACCAGTGGCAAGATGAAAACCAAAGTGCAGGATGCCTACTCAATGCGTTCCACCCCGCAGGTGGTTGGTGCAGCCTGGGAAGCGCTTGCCTACGCCCGCAGCCAGGTCGAAATCGAACTCAACGCGGTGGCTGATAACCCGATCTTCGTCACTGACGAGAAACTGACCCTGACCGGGGCCAACTTCCAGGGGTCGCCGGTGGCCCTGCCGATGGATATGGCCGGGGCGGCCATCACGATGGTCAGCGTGCTTTCGGAGCGCCGCCTGAATCGCCTGACCAACCCGGCCCTGAGCGTCGGCCTGCCCGATTTCCTGGCACATGAACCGGGCTTTTATTCCGGCCTGATGCTCAGCCAGTACACCGCCGACATGCTGATTGTCGAACAGCGCATACTCTCGGCCCCGGCCAGTATCCAGTCCATCCCCGCCGCCGCCGACCAGGAGGATTTCGTCTCGATGGGCATGAACACAGCCCTGAAGAACCTGCAAATTTTGGACAACGCTTATGGCGTGCTTGGCATCGAACTGATGGCCGCTGCCCAGGCGCTCGACTTCCGCGAGTTTACGCCCGGCAAGGGTACGCAGAAAGCCCGCGAAGTCATCCGCCGCCATGTGGCCCACCTGGACGTAGACCGCCCGCTGTTTAACGACCACAACGCGATGAAGGCGCTGGTCAAGAGCGGGGAAATTTTGGATGAAGTGGAAAAGGAGTTGGGCCTGGTTTTATAGTTGCGAGGGACGGGATTGCCAAGCATCCCGCGTTACAAGAATCAAACGGGGCGGGATGCTAACATCCCGCCCCGCATTGTTTAATCCTGGCGCATCCAGCGTTCAACGGCTTCAACGGGGTGCTCATGCTGTTGCATTTGGGCCAGCAATGCGCCTGGCTCGGCGGCGATGGAGAGCATGGCCCGGTGTTCGCGGAAGATGAAGCCTTCGTCCACGGCCCGGTCAAGCATTTGAATCAGCAAATCGTAATAGCCGCGCGTGTTCAGCAGGCCGATGGGCTTTTGGTGAAGGCCGATTTGCCCCCAGGTGATGGTCTCGAAGAGTTCGTCGAAAGTGCCGAATCCGCCGGGCAAGGCGATGTAACCTTCGGACAGTTCGTACATGCGGGCTTTACGCTCGTGGATGGTGGCGGTCACTTCGAGGCGGGTCAGCCCGTAGTGGGCCAGAGCCGGGGTGTTCATGCTCTCGACGATGACGCCGACCACTTCGCCGCCGGCTTCCAGCGTCCCGTCGGCGACGGCGCCCATCACGCCGGTCTTGCCGCCCCCATAGATTAAACGGATTCCGTTTTCAGCCAGAATGCGCCCCATTTGACGGCCAGCCAGGTGAAAATCCGCGTGCGCTGCTTTTGCCGAACCACAATAAACACAAATTGATTTCATCGCTTCTCCTGTCTGGGGGGGAAAAATGGGTTAATGCGCCTGGTTGCGCAAAGTGGTACAATCGTTGCATTTCCATTGCAAACGGAGGGGCTATGGCAAACCATGGCAACGGCAATAACGTACCACCTTTTCATAATGAACCCAAACCACTTATCAGGCAGCCTGGCGACGAGAGAAAACGCCGGGGTCTAAGCCTGATTACAATGATTTTGGGTTGGGCTTGCCTGACCATCGCCATGGTGGGCGGGGGCAGGCTTTTGTGGGATATTCTATCAGACGGCCTGGAGTTGCAAGGGCTGTTGGCCAAAGTGATTTCTCTGGGGCTGACGTTTTTGCTGGGCTGGGTTGTTTCGATGGTCTGCATCAGGGTTTTTGCCAACCTGGTTCTGCCCCTGGTGATTAATATTTATGTCTTCCTGACCGCCGCCGGGATTTTGGTCTTGTACGCGCGCGTTGTTCATAAGTTGTTTATGGAAGTCTTTAACCCGAATGTTCATTACCTGCGTTATTCGCTGGCAATCGGCATTGGCTTTGCGGTGCTGGTTGGTTTGCATCTTTTGCTCGAAGACCACGATCTGCGGCCTTTCTCGATTCCGTTCCTGATTGGTGGGGTGCTGCACCTTACTGGCATGGTGGTTCATTATGTTTTTATGAACGGCAACCAGGAGGATGTTTGGGGCGATGTTTATTTTTTCGGCCTGGTAATGTGCATTTCGCTGCTGATGTTGGCACATTTTGGGATTTTTAACCTGCCGCGCAGGGCAATAAACCATTTTTTTGTGACAAACGGCCACGCGCTTCGTCCAGGAAATCGCGAATCGTAGCCAGATTGGGTAATTTTTTGCCCTTTGCCAGTATTGCTTTTGAGGAGAAGTAATTTTTGACCCAGGAATCTAGCTATCGGTCGGCGGTTGACGATTTCCATTCTGCGCACCAAAAAGCGACTGTGGAAGAGGTGCTTGCTCGTTTGCAGGGCAAGCCCAATACCCTGTTGTCTTTCGACGAGGTCGCAAAGAAGTTGAAACTGCAAGCGCGTTCAGAACGGGGGATTCAGGATATTCCGTTGGATGCCATTGCGGGAAGTGTTGGGCGCTATACCGATTTTACGCGCACCTTCCTTCCGCGCAACCCGAGCGACCAGCAGCGCTGGGTCAACGTCAAGGCCAGCCTGGAAGAGGGCGGTTTTCCGCCGATTGATGTTTACAAGGTCAGCGACGTCTATTTTGTAATGGACGGCAATCACCGCGTCTCTGTTGCCCGCCAGGAGGGCTGGAAGACCATCCAGGCCAACGTGATTGAAGTTTCCAGCGACGTTCCGCTTGCGCCGGATACCCAGCCGGATGAGTTAATTGTCAAGGCTGAGTATGCCGAATTCCTGCGTGAGACCGAACTGAACCAAAAACGCCCGAATATTGATTTGAGCGTCACCATTCCCGGCCAGTATGAGAAACTCAGGCAGCAAATCCACATTCACCAATATTATGCCTGTGTCGACCGGCAGGAGGATGTGTCCTTCGACGAAGCCCTGCTGGATTGGTACGATACGATTTACATTCCGCTGGCCGAAACGATTCGGGACCGGGGCCTGTTGCGCTGGTTCCCCGACCGCACCATCACCGACTTTTACCTATGGGTGACGGAGCATCGTGACGCGATTCAAAAAGAACTGGGCTGGACACTGCCCACCGAAACGGTTGCCGATGCGCTGGTCAAGAAGACGATGCGGAAGGGGAAAAGGCAGGAAACGGGCAGTTGGCGGCGCGCAAAACTGTTGGAGCGTTATACCGAGCCGCTTTTCAAAGATATTCTTGTGCCGCTCAGGGTGGGCAATGCCGGCTGGCAGGCGATGGAACAGGCTCTCGACATTGCCCGGCGCGAGGGCGCATCCATTCGTGGGTTGCATATCGAAGACAGCAAAGAGAAATTCGACAGCCCCGAAAACCAGGAATTGCAGGAGCGTTTTCGCCAGTGTTGTGAGGAGGCAGGCGTCAACGGAACCCTGGCCCTCGAAGTGGGCGACCCGACCGGAAAAATCCTGGAACGTTCGGCGCTGGTGGATTTAATCGTCCTGAAGGTTTTATACCCGCCCGCGACAGGGATTGCCGGGTTGGCATCTCCCCTGCGCACGATTATCACCCAGGCGGCGCGGCCTGTCCTGGCCCTGCCCGGCGATGTGATTCCGTCTACCCATGCGTTGCTGGCTTTCGACGGCGGTTCACGCGCCAAGGAGGCGCTTTTCGTGGCGACCTACCTGGCGGAGCGATGGCAGATTAATTTGACAGTCTTCACTGCGCTGGATGGTTCGCGCTTGTCTGCGGCGATACAGGACGAAGCCCGCGCTTACCTCGATTTGCACGAAATCAACGCCGAATATGTGGTTGAAGATGGGCCGGCAGATTCGGTGCGCGGGGTTATCCGCGAGCGTGGCATTGACCTGATTGTGATGGGTGGCTATAGCGGCTTGACAATAAAGGACTTTTTTGTCGGCAGCAGTGTCAGCCTGGTTTTGCGGGAATCCAAAATTCCGGTGATGATTTGCCGGTAGTTTTTAAGCCCTAATCATTGTCAAAAGCATTTTAAATTGCCCGGGGGCTTTCAGGGCGTGCGGTTGGTTGGCAGGCATGATGATGGCCTGCCCGCTTTCCAGTTCAAATCGTTGCCCGGAAATGAAGACCTCGGCGCGGCCATCCAAAATGTGGGCAAGGGCGTCGAAGGGGGCCGTGTGTTCGCTCAGTCCCTGCCCTGCGTCGAAGGCAAACAGGGTGACATTGCCGGTTTCGGCCTTGGTAACCTGGCGGCTGACGACGCTGCCTTCCTGGTAAGACACCATTTCTTTCAGATTAAGGGGTTCAGCAATTGGCGCAGTACTCATGGGGTTCTCCTTTTTGAAGAAATATACCACCCCGCGCGGGTAAAAACTGTGCTTAAAGTCGCCTTATGGTCTGGCGGTTATTGCCTGCCGATAACTTTGCGAACCGTGTAGGTCGCTTTTTGCTGGGATTCGTGATAAGTGCGGACGAGCAGTTCGGCAATCAAGCCCATCAGGATGGATTGGAATCCCATCAGGGCCAGCAGGACCGAGATGATGAAGATGGGCGAGGTCAGTATATCGACTTCGATGAGCATCTTGCGGACGGCGAGGAAGAATATCCCGAGGAAACCGATCAGGAACATCAAAATCCCGCCGCCGCCGAACAGGTAAATCGGCTTGGCCGAGTAGCGCGTCAGGAACTGGACGGCTATCAGGTCGAGGATAACCTTGATGGTGCGCTCCAGCCCATACTTGCTCTGCCCGAACTTGCGGGCATGATGCCGGACGGGAACCTCGAAAATTTTTGCGCCGACCGAGTTGGCGTAAACCGGGATGAAACGGTGCATCTCGCCGTACAGGCGGAAGCCGGTGATGACTTCGCGGCGATACGCCTTGAGCGTGCAGCCGTAATCGTGCAGATGCACGCCGGTCACGTTTGAAATCAGCCAGTTAGCCATATTCGAGGGCAGGTTGCGGGTCAGGGCGTTGTCTTCGCGGTTTTTGCGCCAGCCCGAGACAACATCGTAGCCTTCTTCGAGCTTGTCCAGCATCATGGGGATGTCTGCCGGGTCGTTTTGCAGGTCGGCGTCGAGGAAGGTGATGACATCGCCACGGGCATGGTCGATTCCGGCGGCGATGGCGGTTGTCTGCCCGAAGTTGCGGCGGAATTCGACCACGCAGACATGCTGCGGGTCGGCGGCGGCGATTTTTTCCAGCGCGGCAATCGAACCATCGCGGCTGCCATCGTCCACGTAGATGACTTCCCAGGTGCGGGCCATCCCTTTCAGGGCAGCATGGATGGCCTCGTGCAGGACGGGCAGGCTTTCTTCTTCGTTGTAAACGGGGATGACGATGGATAAATCCATGGGTTATTTTCTCCGGTATAGATATAGGACCGAATCTTCACGGCAGGATTGCGGCCCGCTTTTGAAGACCAACTCAAACGCGGATAGTTGTGACTCCAACCAGCCGTTTTTATCGATGTTGCGGGCTTCGAGTAGGACGAAATCAGATTCAGCCAGCCATTTTTCGTTTATGGATTGGTTTGTCCAGCCGTAGCGGCGCAGCCCGGCGTCGTCGTCCGAAATGCGGAAGGAGTAACCGCCATGCAATTGCCCCGGCAGGATTTGAACACCCGGCAAGTATAACAGCGTCGTGGGCGCGTAACCATTCCAGTAGACCTTCGAGCCGGGCGGAATGCGCTCTGCCAGGGCCGCGCCAACCGTCTCGTAGCCGGGCAGGGTGTTGCCGGGGCAGCTGTATCCCTGGTATTCACCGGCCAGCAAAACGGATGGGGAGAAAAGCGAGCCGAACACAAAGAGCGCCAGGAAGGTGTAAGCAAGCACAGATTTTGAAGCGAAAGAGCGAATGGCCAAAAGGATGAGAAGCGCGAGCAGGATTGCGCCTGTGAGGGCCACCGTTACCGGGAAGATGACCTGGACTGTGTCGGTGATGTCGCGCATTTCCAGCCCGAACTTGTTGGCGAAAACCTGCCAGATTTGGGCCTCCCCAAAGCCGGGCATGGGCAGCATGACCAGCCGCCGGTAAAAATTCTCCGGCAGCAGGTCCCGGACGGTTCCCTCGGCGGAGTAGGCCATGCCAGCCAGTAGAATCAGCAGGGCGATGAAACCCGTCCAGGCACGCCAGGGGGGCGGGGTCAGGTTCCAGTATGGCAGGCTGGCGGCGATCAGCAGCAGGCCTACTCCGCCATAGAAGGCGGTGTAGGTCGGGAAGCAGAAGACGCAGTATTCGTTGCCAAGCGCAGCCCAGGCGTGCAGGGCGAAGAAGACGGCGAGCAAGACGGACAAAAAGATGACAATTTTGTTGTTGGGATTCTTTTTGGGCCAGAAAACAAGAACGGATAATGCGCCGACCAGGGCGGCGAAATGATAGCGAAAAGCCAGGAAAAAACTCGCCAGCCGGAAGCCGAAGGGCGGTTCGGGACTCCAGGTGGGGATGTGTTCGGGAGCATAGAAAGGCGCGAGGAACGGGAAGGGCAGCCAGCGCGCCCACAGGCGCAGGATGTTGGGCCAGTAGAGCAGGTGGACGCCGCCGAAGGTGAGCAGGATTCCGGCGAGGAGCCATAAAACACCCATCTGACCCCCCTGTCCCTGGCGGGACATCCCCTCATTTTCGACTGAACTTCGTCGAAAATAAGGGGAGAAGAGGGGGGGCTCAAGAAAGACGTACAAGACCAGCAGCGGCAGGAGCGGAATCAGGTTGATGCGTACCATGACGGTAACGCCCGCCAGCAGGCCGCCGAGGAAGAGCTGCCAGTTTGCGCGGTCGCGCCCCAGGGTCAGGAACATCGTCCAGGCCAGGAGGAAAGCCACCAGCCCCTGCGAGGCGGCCATGGCGGTCATGCGCATGGCTGCCGGGTTGAGGGCCAGCGCCCAGACCACCAAAGCGGCGACCCAGCCTCCACCCAAGCGGCGGGAGGTGAGATACAGCCCGATAACGGCCAGCAGGTTGAGGGAGAAGGCGAACATCCGCCCGGTGACGAGGCCGGGGCCGAAGAGTACCTGAATCCAGCCGGGAATCAGGTACGAGAGCGGCATCTGGTTCATCCACAGGCCGTCATCCTGGAAAGGGATGTACTGCCCGGAGGCCAGCAAAAGCCCTTTGTAAAGATAAAGACCTTCGTCGAGAACGGAATATTGGTTGTGCGCAAATCTCCACATTAGCGCGGCATACAGGCCGAAGCCGATGAATGCCAAAACATCCGCAATGAGCGGGTATTTTTTCAGGATGGCCGGGAAATTTCCAAACATTTTGTGTTGAGGGGACATAATTTATCCCTGTTTATCCCGGTTTATCGCTGGCAAATACATTTGCCGGGAATGAACGGAGATGAACAGGGATATTTTGGTTTTACATCTTGGCGATAAACGGCAGGTTATTTTTTCGAGAGCCGTTGCAGGTCTGATTCGACCATCATCTCGACCAGTTCTTTAAACGAGACTTTGGGCGACCAGCCGAGTTCGGTTTTGGCGCGGGTGGGGTCTGAGATGAGCAAATCGACTTCGGCGGGGCGGTAGAAGCGCGGGTCTTGCACAACATAATCCTGGTAGTTCAGGCCGACATAGCCGAAGGCCAGTTCGCAAAATTCGCGCACGGCGTGGGTTTCGCCCGTGCCGATGACGTAACTTTCGGGGGTGTGGTGCTGGAGCATCAACCACATGGCTTCGACGTAATCGCCGGCAAAGCCCCAGTCGCGCTGAGATTCGAGGTTGCCGAGACGCAATTCTTTGGCCAGGCCGAGCTTGATTTTGGCAACCGTGTGCGAGATTTTGCGGGTAACGAATTCGAGGCCGCGGCGCGGGCTTTCATGGTTGAACAGGATGCCGGAGGTGGCGAACATATCGAAGGATTCGCGGTAGTTGATGGTGATCCAATGCCCGTAGACTTTGGCGACGCCATAGGGTGAGCGCGGATAGAGCGGGGTCGATTCGCGCTGCGGTACTTCCATCACCTTGCCGAACATTTCACTGGAGGAAGCCTGGTAGAACTTAATTTTGGGGTTGACCAGCCGGATGGCTTCGAGCAGGCGCGCCACCCCCAGGCCGGTCACTTCGCCGGTCAGGATGGGCTGGTTCCAAGAAGTCGGCACAAACGACTGCGCCGCCAGGTTGTAGATTTCATCGGGTTTGAATTCTTCAATCATGTTGACCAGCGAACCCTGGTCGTGCAGGTCGCCCTGGATAATCTGGATGTCGTCCTGAATGTGTTCGATGCGCTCAAAGGTCACGGTGCTTGAACGCCGCACCATGCCGACGACTTCGTATCCCTTACCGAGCAGCAACTCGGCCAGGTAAGAGCCGTCCTGCCCGGTGATGCCGGTGATTAATGCAGTAGACATGTGTTCTCCTTAAAAATCAAAATTCAACTGTTGAATTATACCGTATTGAGAAAGTAGGGGCGACCCGGCCTGGGGAAATCGGCATTTTCTTTGCCGGTTAATCTTGCAAAATGGGATTATTTCTTGCGCAGGGTGGGTCGCCCTGACAACATCGATACGGGGTTATCTCTTGTTGAGTTTTTCCTGCACCCAATCTCCAACCACCACCAGCAGCGACAGGCCGATTGCCAGCATAAGTGTGTTGCGAATGCCCAGGTTAAAGCCCAGGCCGAGGTAGCGGAAGGCGTACCAGTGGGTGAAAACGACCAGGATGACCGCCTCGACCGCCAGGATGCGCAAGAACCAGCGGTCGCGGGTGATTTTCAATTGCTCACAGGTCATGGCCGCCAGCATGGCCATCCAGACCAGCAAAATAATCCGGTAGCGCGGATTGTCCCACTGGTCGCCGCCACCGCGCAGGGCTGCCACCAAAATCCAGACCCAGACCACTGCCGAAATCCACAGCCATTGGCGGCGCTGGCGCGGGTCGGGCAAGTTCCAGGCGGCGATGGGCGCGTAGGCCAAAATCGGCAGTAAAACGTACCAGCCCGCGGCGCGCAATCCGCCGACCACCTGCCAGAACGGCAGGGCGGGCTGCTCAATCAGCGCGGCGGGCAACACCGGTTGCAAGATGCCATAAATCGCCACGAAAGGCAGTTGCAAAAAGGGCGGCAGGGTTTCGAACAACAACTGGACGATGCCCGAACTGCGCCCCAAAATATACTGATTCCACTTGACCGTCTCGCGCGCCCAATCGCCGAAAATCCCCAGCGGGCCGCTGCGCATCGAAACCAGTCCCTGCCAACTGAGCGCCAGCACCACCAGCGCCAGGGCCAAAATCCCCAGCGCAACCAGGATAAATTTTAACGGAACCCGGCGTCCGTCGAGGAAGAGCCAGCCAAGCGAGACGAACACCAACAGGGCGGCAAAACCTGGCGAAATGGTCAACAGACCCAGCAGGGACAGTCCACCTAAAATCGCCGCGTTTTTGGGCGTCTTGCGCCAGACCAGTGCCCCATAAAAACCTATCGCCAGGAACAGGATGATGAACGGTTCCCGCATTTGGGAGGCGCCCAACAGGATGGATTCGGGCAAAAAGGCCATAATCCACCCCACCCGGCGGGATGCGGATTCACCCAGGGCCTGCCCGGCAGCCAAAACGGCGAAGACCACGCCCAGGCCGCCCGCCAGCGCCGCCAGCGTCACCACCCAAAGCGGCTGGTGCGCAGCTGACGGGATGACCCGGTAGAGCAGCGCCGAGAGCGCCAGCAGACCGCCATACTGGTCTGACTCATACTTGCCCGAAAACGCCTCGCTGAGCGGCAAATCGGACTGTGCCAGTTGCCAGGCGGCGGCATCGCGCCGGGCGGCGTCGTAGAACAGGTAGCCGGCCTGCTGGGTTTCGCTGTCGTGGCCGAGGATGGGCAGGGCGTAATAGGCAAACACGCCAAAGGCCAGCCGCAGGGCGAAGGCGATAAGGAAGAAGTAAACGAGGGGACGGGAAGGGAGTTTCATACTTTTTTAACGCGAATTTTTAACGCAGAGTCGCAGATTTTTTTAACGCAGAGTCGCAGAGATGGGGAGTCGCAGAGTTTTTAAATTCTTTGCGTCTCTGCCCCTTTGCGTCCCTGCGTTAAGTTCTCAGCGTTAAGGTTTTTCGATAAACCCAGCCAACAATCGCTCTGCCCGGGCCGTCCAGGTGTACTGTTCGGCGTCTTTGCGGGCCTGGGCGGCGAGCGCGGCCCGGCGGGAGGGGTTGTCGAGCAGGCCGCGCAGCGCGCCCTGCCAGGAGGCGGTATCGTCGGGAGGGCAGAAGACGGCGTTGCCTTCGTTGAGCACCTCGCGGAAGACCGGCAGGTCGCTGGACAGTATGGCGCGCCCGGTTGCCAAATATTCGAACATTTTCATCGGGCTGGAGATGCGGGCCGAGTTGCCCCCGCCGCTCGAAATGCCGATGGCGTGGCTGTAGGGCATCAGTAGGGCGTCAGCGGCGGCCTGGTAGAGCGGCAATTGCTGGTTGGGGACGAACCCGGCAAAGTGGACGTTGGGCAGCTCTTTGGCTTCTTCGCGCCATTTCTCGACCTCCTCCGCTTTGCCGCCCGCCCACAGGAACTGGACATCCTCCATGCGGCGGGCGAGTTTGAGGAAAAGTTCGACGCCGCGTCCGGCGTACAGGTGGCCGGTGCAGGCCACTGTCGGGGCGTCGGGAAGGCCCAATGAACGGCGGGCCGTTGACGGGTCGGGAAGGTTGGAGAAGCGTTCGAGTTCGACTCCGTTGGGGGCCAGGATGACATCCGCAGGCTTGAGAAAAGTCCCGAATTGTTCCTCCAGCATGGCTTGCAGGGCGCGGGTGATGACGCCGATGCGCTTGCGCCCGCGCATGTCGCGGAAGTAGCGATACCAGAAGGGGCCGATGCGCCCGGCGGGCAGGTCGTGGACTTCCATGACGACCGGGAAGCCGTGAAACAGCCCCAAAACCGCCGACTGTATCGGCCAGACGTAGAGCAGGTCGGGTTTGAAGGCCCGCGCGCGGCGCACGGCGGTCAGGAAGAACAGGCGGCGCGAGGGCGCGGCGATGTATTCCATGCTGAAGCGGGTTTTGAGGCCGTAGCGTTGGGCGAGCTGCTCCCAATCGGTGCTGCGGGCCGGATGGCTGGGGGCCAGTAGGGTGACGTCGTGGCCGAGTTGGGCCAGGGCATGCGCGGCTTTCATGGCCTGGATGCTGTTGGCGACGCTGGAGGGGATTTGGGAGGCGGAGATGGCAACGATTTTCATGGGTTTCCGTTTTCGGTTGGCGTTGGCGTAAATTTTCGCAGAATGACGGGCTATTCTGTATCCCGAAATGAACTGTCGCAAGACAGTTCATACGAACGCAATGCTGGCACACTTTTATTTTTAGATTTTACCCCTTTTAAACATATATTGCGCTACAAATATCCTTTTTTGGGATATTTGTATTTCTCAATTAGCATTGCTTTATTGCAAAGGTGAATATGTCTAAAACTATCTACACCGACAAGTACAAAAATTTTCTTGAAAAATTGCGCCAAGCAAGGAAAGAAAAGAGCATGACGCAAACGGATGTTGCCCAAATGTTAGGGAAACATCAATCATATGTAGCAAAATGCGAGAGTGGAGAGCGACGAGTAGACATCATTGAACTTGTTGAATTTGCTCAGCTTTACGAAAAATCTCTTGATTACTTCGCGGGGTGAACTATGGCTGAAAAGAAATTGAGTCAAGCAAAGCAAATAATTTTGGACATGCTTTGGGGTATGGAATGGGTTGAGGGCGCGGATATTTTCAAGGCTGTTCAACAAACTTACTATGACCGGCGCATTCGCGAATTGCGGGAAAGCGGTTGGCAAATTCAAACTTATGGGACAAAGTATCGGCTTGTTTCTCTCGAGAAACTGGCAGGGAATGAGCGTGAGTATCCTTCGGCGGAACAAAAACGCCAAGTGTTAGAACGCGACAAGGGTACTTGCCAAATTTGTGGCACGAGAGATGAGCATATTCAGTTTGATCATAAAGTACCACAGGAAAGACTTGGAAAAACAGAAGTTGCTAACATTCAGTTGTTATGCAGAACATGCAATGTGGAAAAACGTGGGGTTTGTAAACGTTGCACGTTAGAAACTTGTGACGGTTGCCCTTATGCTTACCCGGAATTGTTTGGTGGACGTTTTGTAATTATGCTTGACAAGCCTTTAACGCTCAAAATACGAGAAGATGCTCGTCAAAAGGGGTTGTCAGAATCAGTTTTGGTTGCAAAGTTTTTGAAAAGTCACTATGGCTTATAAAAACCAATAACAAATTCATCGTGCATACGCTGTTGAATTTGGGAGTTTTTATCAACCAAAGAGCCTGCTGGTAACATCCGGCGGTTTCTATCTAGTTGACGAATGCCAACCATAGGCACGTCAAACCCCACTTCTTTACCGATTTCAATCAATGAATTGTCAACCTGCGCGTCTGTACCGGCGAGGGTTGAGTTTCCTACTACAACAATGGCGGTTTTTTGTTGTTTTAAGACTCTATACAACTCTTGCAACACTAGCGTCATTTCAACGTAATAACGGCGCAGAGAAACGCCCTTTGATTTACTTTTTTTGCTAAGTTCAGTCACAACGCTTTCCACAGTATTGGGCAATTTAGTATCTGGCAAGTTTGAAAAGCCTTCACTGCCAATATAAGTTTTTCGTTTTTCTGTTAATTTGTCAATAGAAAAGCCAAACCATATAAGCGAAAACTTGTGTGCTCGCATGTAATCAATAGCATTAGAAGCATATGGTGGAGATGTAACAACTAAGTCTACACTGTTGGGAGATAATGCTAGCGACTGTGCGCTTCCAAAGTTAATAATGGGGAACAATTTTGAGGGCTCTGATGTGAGTACACCGCGCAAGTTCTGATTCAATTTCTTTTCGAATTCATCTAATGGGGAACGCAAATTTTTAATTAAATGCCTTTTTATTTCATTTTCATCACCGGCCAAGATTTTTCCATTTTTAGAAAAAATGGTTTTGGCTTTATGCGGGCGTGTGTGCGCTAAATCTAAAGCCAGAGAAACGCCGCCCGTTTTTGTTATTATGATTGAAGAAAAAATTAGTTTGAAAAAGTCTCTTATTGTCAACGACTCAACTTTTTCAATTTCCGCGCTTAATGCTAACAACTCTAACTGCACTTCGTGGGCAAACCAGTAATCAATAAACTCCATAGTTTTTTCATCAAACCGCTTTGCCTTTTCGGATTTCAATAAATCGGGATACAGATGAGCCGTTTTTCTGGCCTCTTTCAATATTCGATTTCCAATTACACTTAATTCCGCTGTGTTATAAGATGTGGTTTTTACTTGTGCTAATAGCATTGCTAATGGGTCAATATCAAATCCTATGGCTTGTCTGCCCTCTAAATATGCTTCTAACAAAGTTGTGCCAGAACCCATCATTGGGTCAAGAACAACATCTCCAGGATTAGTTAACTCAAGAATAAATTTACGAGGTAATTGAGGCGGGAATTTAGCAGGAAAAGAATGTGCTTTATGAGAGAGATGTGCATCTTTGGCATTTTTTGTAAAATTCAAATCGCCTGATAACGATGTGACAAGATTTTCGGTAGGATTCCCCAAAAGCCTAAAATATGATTTTTCTAACTGTCTGTCTATTTGGTTAAATGCTAGGGATAACTGGATTGTCATGCTCTAATTTTACCCCATTGAAAAGAATTTATTACGCAGGGAGCGTGCCAAATTTATATTTACCGGCTGCATTGCCAATAAACGGCTTATAAACGCTCTTGAGTGAAGCGAATTAACCAACTGTGCCTATTGTAGCACGGGGTCTTCGGCCCGTTCCCTGCGCCGCAGTTCCACCAGTCCGCGCCAGACGATGATGCCAATCGAGATGACAAAATAGGCCGACATCAGGGCGGCCTGGGCGTTCATGCCGTAGCGCGGCACAAGCAGAAAACTCAGCCCGATTTTGGCCGCCCCAACAATCGCCATGACTGCCAGTGGGAAAGTGGCATGTCCGAGGGCCAGAATCAGCGGGCGGTTCCAGAACAGGGTGTTGGCTGTCCCATAGCCGACCAGCAAAATCAGGGCCGGGAGGATGGCGGGTAGGAACTCTGGCTCATAGATGTAGCGGAAGATGAAAGGTTCACCCAACACAACCAGCGCCAGGCCAAACCCAAGCGTGGCCGCGCCAGAGATGAAAGTCAGCCTTCGCAGCAGGTTCTTCAGCCGCCCCCAGGCTTTTTCGGCGATGGCGCGGGTGATTTCGGGGAAACTGGTCTTGATGAAGGGGTCGATGGGCATCATCATGTAACCAATCAGGGCCAGGGCCAGTTTGTAGTAGCCGCCCTGCTCGGGGTTGAGGAAGTAATTAATCCACAAAATGTCGCTGTCGCGCACGAACAGGTTGACCGAACCGGAGAAATTGCTCGAAAAGGCAAATCCCCAGAACTCGCGGCGGGGCGGCAGGTGACTGAATGAAACTTTCCACCAGCCGGGGCCGAACAACTGCCCGGCGCGGCGCAGGGCAAAGACGGCGTATCCAAAGCCCAGGATGATTTTCCCAACCAGGTAGGCGGCCAGGACGACCAGCAATCCGCTTTCGCTCAGGAAGGCATAGACGACGATGGCGGCTGTGACTACGCTCTGTGATAGGTTGAGCGCGGCCTGTGAGCGGAAATTTCCGCCGATTTGCAGCAAGGCGCTGCCGGATTCGAAAATGAATCCGGCCGGGACAATTAATCCATAAAAAATGAAATAGGGGGCCAAACTGGCGTCTTTGGCAAAATAGAGGGCGGCCAGTGGCGCCAAAAGCACAATCAGCAGGTAAGAGAGCAGCGAAACGCCCAGTTCGGTCAGCGCGGCGGTTTTGAAGACGGCTGCCGCCCGGCGCTTGTCGCCTTCTGCCAGGGCCGCGCCGCTGTATTTGATGACCAGTTCGCCGATGCGGAAGGAGAGAATCTTGTCGGCGACTGCGGCAAAGGTGGTGATTGCGCCCAGTACGCCAAACCCGGCCACGCCCAGGGCGCGGGTGGCGTAAACGCTGGCCAGCAGGTTGAACAAAATCCCCAACGAACTGCCGGAAAACAAAAAACTGCTGTTCTTGACCACCCGGCGCAGGAGCGGGTCGGTTTGCCAGATGTCTTTGAGTTTGGAGAAAATGGACATGGGGGAGGTTGTCAGGTGTTTAGGTGTCAGGTGTCAGGTTTTGGAATGCCTGACACCTCGCACCTGACACAGTTTTTAGGGCGTCAGCACGTCTTTGGCCCAGGCACGTTCCTGCAAATACCACTCGACCAGTTTTTCAGTGCCGCGGCGCATGTCGTATTCGGGAGTCCAGCCGAGCAGGTCGCGGGCTTTGGAAACGTCGGCCCAGTTGGTGAACATATCCGCCGGGTTGGGCGGGCCGTGCTCGACGATGGCTTTCTTGCCGGTGATGTCTTCGATGAGCGTCACCAGGCCGTTGATGGTGATGACCTCGTGCCCGCCGAGATTGATGATTTCGTGTCCAAGCGGCTTGAGCGCGGCGATGATTCCGCGGGCGATGTCGTCGATGTAGGTGAATCCGCGCGATTGGGTTCCGTCGCCGTTGATGCGCACCGGGCGGCCTTCGAGTATCCACTGCACGAAGCGGAAGAGGGCCAGATCTGGGCGTCCGGCCGGGCCGTAGACGGTGAAAAAGCGCAGGATGGTGGTGTCGATTGCGTACAGGTGATGGTACGAGTGCGCCAGCACCTCCGCGCCCTTTTTGCTGGCGGCGTAGGGTTGCAGCACTTCGCTGCTCGAAGCCGATTCAGGTGTCGGGTAGGGCGGCTCGGCCCCGTAAATGCTGGAGGTGGAGGCCAGGATGAATTTACAATTTCCACTCTGGCGGCAGATTTCAAGCATGTTCAGCGTCCCGGTGACGTTGGAGTCAATGAACACCCAGGGGTCTTCGACACTGTAGCGCACCCCGGCGCGGGCGGCGAGATTAATCACGCCATCGAAACTTTGACCGTTGACCAACGATCGAGGACCGAGCATGGCTTCGCGGTCATCGATATCGGCTCTGACGAAGGTAAAACCAGGGGTGGCTTCGAGTTTGCGCAGGCGGTATTCCTTCATGCGCGGGTCGTAGGCATCGTTCATATTGTCGATGCCGGTGACGGTATGGCCCTGTTCCAAAAGCATTTGGCTGGTGCGCGCGCCGATAAACCCGGCCGCGCCAGTGACGAGATAGTGAGACATGGTTTCTCCAAATTCGACGGTGGACGGCAGACTCAACAAATCGTCTGCCGTCCACCGTCTGCGGTCAATTACAGTCGCACAACTTTCTCATTCCCCTTGCCCAACTTGCCGAGCGCATTGCGGCTGTCGAAGATGAATTGGGCAGATTCCAGGATGGATTTGTAGTCGTAGGTTTTGTGGTTGGTGATAATCAGAACCGCATCGGCGGCGCGGACTGCGGGCATCAGTTCGGCGTCGCTGATGCTGCTCATTGTGCCGCCCTCGTGGCTGCGGAAATTGGGGATGTACGGGTCGTGGTACTGGACGTGCGCGCCCTTCTTTTCGAGCAGGGCGATGACATCCAGGGCAGGTGATTCGCGCACATCGTCGATGTCGGGCTTGTAGGCCACGCCCAGGACGAGCACCTTGCTGCCGTTTAAGGGCTTGGCGCGGTCGTTGAGCGCGTCCAGCACGCGGCTGACGACGTAGCGCGGCATGTTGGTATTAATTTCGGAGGCCAGTTCGATGAATTTGGCGGTGTAGTTCAGTTCGCGCATCTTCCATGAAAGATAGAGCGGGTCGATGGGGATGCAGTGTCCGCCCAGGCCGGGGCCGGGGGTGAACTTCATGAAGCCGAACGGTTTGGTCGCCGCCGCGTCGATGACTTCCCAAACATCCACGCCCAGGCGTTCGCACATCATCGCCAGTTCGTTGACCAGGCCAATGTTAATCATGCGGAAGGTGTTTTCGAGCAGTTTCGCCATTTCGGCGGCTTCGGCGCTCGAGACCGGCACGACCGTCTCCAGCGCGCCGCTGTACCAGACGGTGGCGACTTCGGCGCAGGCTTCGGTCATGCCGCCCATTACTTTGGGGGTGTTGTAGGTCGTCCAGTCTTCGCGGCCCGGGTCGACGCGTTCCGGCGAGAAGCAGATGAAGATGTCTTCGCCGACCACCAGGCCGGATTTTTCGGTCAGCAGGGGGACCATCAACTCGCGGGTTGTGCCGGGGTAAGTGGTCGATTCGAGCACGACGACCATGCCCTTGTGAATGTACTTCGCCAGTTCCTCGGTGGCCGAGACAACGTAGGACATATCGGGGTCGCCAGTTTTGCGCAACGGGGTCGGCACGCAAATACTGACAGCGTCCACCTCGGCCAGGGCGGCGAAGTCGGCGCTCATATCCAGTTTCCCGGCTTTGTGCAGGCGTTCCATCGTTTCAGAGGGTACATCCTGTATATAGGAAATCCCCTTTTTGAAAGTCTCCACCTTGCGCTGGTCGGGGTCGATGCCGAGGACGTTGAATCCCTTTTCGGCGAAGACGACCGCCAGGGGCATGCCAACATAGCCCATGCCGAGAATGCCAATTTTGGCGGTTTTGTCTTGCAGTTTTTTGATGAGGTTTTCTTTTATGTTCATTGGTGTCCTTTAGGATTGCCCCCAAAGTTATTCGGCTGTTTCACCGAATAGAGCAATCACGAAATGCTGGTTAAGAAATTGCGGGTTCTCGTCCGCATGGCGGGCGGGAATAATCTGCCCGAGTGTGTATCCCCCGGCGATGGGCAGGTCTTTGCCCAAAATTTCCTGCACGGCGCGAATCTCATCCCCGGGCCGCGACTGCAACAACATTTGCCAGGAAACATCCGCCAGGATTAAGGCGAAGACCGGTTTTGCGCCTTCGAGGCCCAGCAGCGCCTGCTCGACCGCCTGCTTAACCGATTCGACACAGCTTTTCGGGCTGCCAACCAGCAGGTACGCATCAGACCCGTCGCGCAGGGGGGCGTTCATGCGAAAACTGCCGTCGGCTTCGACGCGCAAGGGAGAACGCACCAGCATTTCGACGGTGTCGGGCTGTTCAAATCCCAGCGGATACAGGCGGCTGGTGTAGTTAAGCGGGGGGAAAGACCACTGGCGCGGCGTGTGCCCGAACAATTCGGCGTACGATTCGGAGGCCGGACGCCCGTCGAGGGTGCGCAGCCAGAATCCGCGCGAACGCGTCACCCGGAAGTGATTCCCTATCGGTGTCCAGCCGTGTCCGTAGCCGATGCCGATTTTATAGTCGCCGCGCAGGAGGGCGGTGGCCATGCCGCCGTTACCGCTTTGCGTCCCGGCAAACTGGTAGCCGATGTTATTTTGCACATCCCCGGCAGACAGGCCGCCGAGTATCGGCAGGTTGGGCAGGAGCGATTCGCAGAACTCTTCGGCGTTGCCGTTCAGGCCGTCCCCGAAAACCAGCACGCTTTTGACCGGCCGCTGTTCATAGCCAATCAGTTGTTTGAGCCGGGTGGCTGTGTCGGCGCTGCCCTGCGAATAATCGGCAAACCAATGGGTCTCAGCCTGGATTTCATCGCCGCCAAGCAGGGCGACAACGACAGAGTTGGCATGTGTGCCCAGGTTGGTCAGGGCGGCGGGGCTGCTAAACCCCAAAATGGGGATGTTGGAAAGCAGGCTGGCGGCTCCGTTGAGGGCCATCTGCGCTTCAAAACGATGGGAACTGACAATAATTGCCAGTGAGGGCGATGTGCTGCCCATTTGATTGAGGGCCTTGTGGGATGCTTGCAGGCCTGCCTCGCGCGCGTCGAGGGCCTGCGCCTGTCCAACCGCAGCAACCAGGGTCATATCTGCCTCCTACTCGTTCTCGGAAAGCGGGATGGTGACATGGAAGGTGGTCCCCTTGCCAACCTCGCTCTCAAACCAGATTTTGCCGCCCTGCATTTCGATAAGATTTTTGGTAATGTTCAGCCCCAGGCCTGTGCCCGACGCCTGGCTTTTCGACATTTCGGTGCGGAAATATTGCTGGAAAATTTTCGCCTGGTCTTCGGGCGAGATGCCGATGCCGGTATCTTTAACCCAGAAGTGGAGAACCGGCACGGTTTCGCCGCTTTCGGCTGCCTGTTGAGAATTTTCAGCCCCGACCAAAATCTGTCCCTGGTTGGGGGTGTATTTTGTGGCGTTGCTGACCAGGTTGACAACAATTTGAATCATGCGGTTGCGATCAGCCCAAATGAGCGGCAAAGTTTCAGGAACATTAATATCGACAGCCTGTTCCTTTTCTTCGATTTGTCTCCTGGTCGAGCGAACTGCTTCTTCGATAACTTCAGGCATTGAAACCGGTTTGAAGTCGATTTTCAAGATGCCCGCTTCAATCTTGTTCAGGTCGCTCAAGTCGGAAACGATGGTATTCATGCGGTCGACATTGCTGCGAACCGTCGCCAGGAATTTGGCCTGCATGTCGGTAATTGGGCCGGCCATGCCGCCGGTGACCAGTTCGGTATAGCCCTTGATGGAGGCCATCGGGTTTTTCAACTCGTGGGCAACGAATGAAACGAACTGGCTTTTGGCCTGGTTGGCCGCGTCAATTTGGGCATACAGTTGGGCGTTGGCAATCGCAATCGCGGCATGGTCGGCCAGGCGGCTGAGGAAGGCCAGTTCGTCCTGTTGGAAGCGTTCCGCAGAAACACTTTCAAGCAGGAACAGGCCAATCACATAGACCTCGCGCCGAATTGGGATGACCAGTTGGCTGCGAGCGCCTGGCAGGAAAGTTCCCATGCCTGCAACGTTATCCATGACAATACGGCGGGGTTGCCCGCTAGTGATGGCTTCGCTAATCGCCGGGTGGTCGAGCGGAATCAGGTTCTGGGCGTAGGCCTCGACTTCTTTGTCATAACCGCTGTGGGCCATCAGTTCGACGCCCTTTTCCTGCACAAAGCCGATAAACCCGGCGTCGGCTTTCGATTGGCGCATGGCCCATTCCAGCGTAATGCGCATGGCGCGGTCGAGTTCCAGGCTGGCGTTCAGTTCGCGGTCGATTCGCTGCATGACCGAGAGTTCTTCCACGCGGGCGGTCAGTTCCTGGTCGGTCAGGGTGTATAAACGGGCGTTTTCAATCGCTACCGCCGCCTGTCCGGCAAAGGCGGAGAGCAGGTTCTGGTCGTCTGTGCCGAAGGGCAGGCCGTCGCGCTTGTTTATGATTTCGATGATGCCGATGATGCGGTCTTTCACTTCCATTGGCACAACCAGGATGGCCTTGGTGATGAAGCCGGTCTGTTTGTCTGTATCCGAACTCCAGGTTTGGGTGGCCTGCACATCGTTGACGATAACCGGCTGGCGCGTATCGACCGCCTTGCCGACGAACCCGGTTCCGGGCGGCAGGCGCTGGCCGACCAGGTTCGAGGCCACCGGCCCTACGGTCACCTGGAAAATCAACTCGTCGGTTTGTTCATCAACCAGGAAAAGACTACCGGCCTCGGTGTTGAGAATGTTGACCGCGCTTTCGAGGATGTTTTTCAAAAGCGGCTGCAATTCGAGGGTGGAGGTCAGTTGCCGGGTAATAATATTCAGGATGGAAAGTTGCTGTGCGCGGCGCTCGGTTTCCTGGAGCAAGCGCGATTTCACAATTGCGCCTGCGGCCTGGTCTGCAATGGCCTGCAAAAGTTCCATCTGGGCGTTGGTGTAAACTATTTCAGGGTCGCGCGAGGCGATGCTCAGGGTGCCCAACGTTTCAGAGCCGGTATTCAACGGAACACCCAACCAGGCATATATCCCCTTTACCGGGGAGGTGATGCCCAGAATCTGGCATTGGCCGGTGAAGTCTTGGGTCAGGATGGCGCGGCGAGAAATAATTACTTCCTGTCCGAGCGAACTTTTGGGCAGCAGGGGCACATTTTCCCGTTGGGGGATGCGCTCGTCGTTCTCCAGGTAAAAAGCATAATAGAAGTTGCGGGAAGTTTTGTTGTATAGGGTCAGGTGCAAATCGGCCAGCGGAATGATTTGCACCGTTTGGGCATAAATGAGTTCAAGAATATTGTCAAAATCAATAGTAATGTTGATGCCCTGCGAAATGCGGGCAAGCACATTCATCTCATGCACGCGGCGTTCCATGTTGCTCAGGGCCTGGGCGCGCTCCAGGGCGACTGCGGCCTGGCTGGCCAGGGCCTCCAGAAAGGAGATGTCGGTGCTGACGTAGGTTTCACCGGACAGGCGCTCGCCAATCGCCAGCCAGCCAATCAGGCGCTCACGGCCCGGCATTGGCACAAACAGCCTCGCGGCCAGCAGGGCCAGGCGTCCGCGCTCAGCCTGGACACTGACCGGAATACGGTTTTCCTCTACAAACAGGGGCAGTTTTTCTTTGCGCAGGGTCAGGGCCAGCGGGCTGTTGGCCGAAAAGCGGATGTCGCTGGTGAGCACGCCTGTTTCGTCGGGGGTCGGCTGGTACTGGTCGTTTGAAAGGTCGTAAATGTAAATGTGCAGTTGGGCGGGCAGCAGGCTGACGGTGACCTGCTCGCGCAAAATTTGCAAAACCTGCTGGATGTCCACCGCGGCGGTCAGGTCGCGGGTATAGACTTTGATGCGTTCCTGGTGCGCCCGCTCACCGCGGAAGAAAATCGAATCGATAATTTCCTGCAGCCGGGCGCGGACGGGGTTAAGCAGCAATGCCGCCAGGAAAACAGCGATGGCGATGACCAGGGGATTGTTAAAGACTGTTCCGAAAATAAGGGCCGAGCCGACGGCCAGGGTCAGGTAACCGGCAACGGCGGCCAGCGAAAGGATGCTGTAGAGCACCGCACGGCCCATGATGTAATCCGTTCTTACCAGGCGGTAGCGTAAAACGGTGTAGCCAGTCACAATCGGGAAGATGACAATCGGCAGGAAGAGCCAGGTGCTAAAATCGGTGATAACAAAAGCCGCGACCAGCAGGTAGACGATAATCGGCCCAAAGGCAAGCAAGGAGCCAATCAGGATGGTGCGGGCCTGTTGGCGGACAACCGGCGATGAGCCGGGAGTAAGCCGGTAAAACATGATACCAAGATAAGTTAACAACCCTATGGCTGTGAAAAGGTAGGAATATTGCCAGGCGGCCAGGTAGGCGTATGGGGCTTGCATGTCGCGCACGGTGGTTATCGAGTACACGCCCAATAAAATGGCGATGCCGTATCCCAGCCAGCGCAAAATCGGATAGCGTGTGACCGCCCGCGCTTCCTGCGGGAAAACAAGCCCAAGGTGAATCATGGCCGCGCCGACCAGCGGCACAGAGAATGACCATAATCCGCTCAGGTAATGGGTGGTGTACAGGTCGAACAAGCCGCCGGTCACCAGGGCCACTGAAACCCCCAGCATGGCGAAGGCCCGGCCTGAGGTCTCGTTGCGGCGCAGGCTGTAAATCCATAGGGCAATGCCCACAAACACGATCCCGACAAAGGCCGGGATGATAAAGTACCAGAGCAGGTCCTCGAAACCGAACCTGCTTAGGACGATGTTCAAATCGTGTGTGACGCCGTCTTGCGAGCGCACGGTGAAGCGGTGGGTTTCGCCGGGGAAATAACCGCTCAAAATCTGGCGGACTTCTGCCGCGTTTTGCACCGGCTGGTCGTTAATGGCAATTAACTGGTCGCCAAACGCGCCGCCCTGCTTGTAAAACTCCCAGCGTTGTTCGCCCGGCGGTTCGATGTTGTTTGCCAGCAGCGTATGCTCGAAGAAAGTCCCCGGAAAAGGAACCTGGTAATAGGTGTAGGCCAGGAAGGGAATCGCAAAAAAAGCAGCCAGAACGATAAGCTGGTATACCAGAACCAGCATACCCAAAAGGTTTTCCATTCGTTCGACAAATGGCCGCGGTTTTGTGTCCATAATCCTCTCCTGGGCTGGGAAAAACTAAATATCCAGGTTGCGTACTCGCTTGGCGTGGGTTTGGATAAATTTTCGGCGCGGGTCGACGGCGTCGCCCATCAGCATGTCGAAAGTGCGGTCGGCTTCGGTGGCATCTTCGATATTGACCAGCAGCAGGGTACGATTGGCCGGGTTCATCGTTGTCTCCCACAACTGCACGGGATTCATTTCTCCCAGACCTTTGTAGCGCTGGATGGTGGCTTTCTCGCTGTCCTTGCCCAACTCGGTCATATAGGCGTCTTTTTCAGTGTCGGAATAGAGATAACGGGCCTGTTTTTTGTGCTCGATGCGGTACAGCGGCGGCTGGGCGATGTACATGTGACCTTCTTCGATGAGTTTTGGCATATAGCGGAAGAAGAAGGTCAGCAGCAGGGTGCGGATGTGGCTGCCGTCCACATCGGCATCGGTCATGATGATAATGCGATTGTAGCGCAGACCGGTCAGGTCGAATCCGTCGCCGATGCCGGTGCCAAGCGCCGAAATCAGCGACTTGACTTCGTTGTTGCCCAGAATCTTATCCAGACGGGCGCGTTCGGTGTTCAAAATCTTACCGCGCAAGGGCAGGATGGCCTGGAAATGCCGGTCACGGCCTTGTTTGGCCGAGCCGCCTGCCGAGTCACCTTCCACAATGTACAGTTCGGTTTTGGATGTGTCGCGCTCAGAACAATCGGCCAGTTTGCCGGGCAGGGTCAGGCTTTCGAGCGCCGACTTGCGAATGACCAGGTCGCGCGCCTTGCGAGCCGCATCACGTGCTCGTGACGAAGTCAGACATTTTTGGATGATGGCCCTGGCTGCCTGCGGGCTTTCCTCAAGGAAAGTGCTGAAGGCCTCGACCACCGCCTGGGCGACGTAGGTTTGCACTTCCGGGTTCATCAACTTTACTTTTGTTTGCGATTCAAACTGCGGGTCGGGGTGCTTGATCGAAACAATCGCCGTCAGGCCTTCGCGGGTGTCGTCGCCGGTAAAGTTCGGGTCAGATTCCTTCAATAATCCGCTTTTTCGGGCATAATCGTTAACCACGCGCGTCAGGGCGGTGCGCAGGCCGGTCATGTGCGTACCGCCGTCAACCGTATTGATGGTATTGGCAAACGAATAGACCGACTCGGTAAAGGCATCGGTATATTGCACTGCCGCCTCGACGCCGACGCCTTCGACCTGTTTTTCGGCATACATGACCGGGTGCAGGGTTTGGCGGTTGCGATTCAGGTAGCGCACAAACGAAGTAATTCCGCCCTCGAAATAAAAAGTCATTTCACGATTGGAGCGTTCATCCATAAAGTGGATGGTCACACCGCGAGTCACAAAAGCCATTTCACGGAAGCGCTGCACAAGCGTATCAAAACGATAATCAATTTCGTCTTTGAAAATGGTGTTGTCAAACTTAAATGTGGTTCGGGTGCCGCTGACGCCGTCCTTGGCTTTGCCAATCTCTTTGACCGGCGACTGTGGAATCCCTCGCTCAAAACGCTGGAAGTGAACCTTGCCGGCGCGCCGCACCTCGACCTCGCACCACTCCGAGAGGGCGTTGACTGCGCTGACACCGACACCGTGCAAGCCGCCCGAAACCTTATAGCCGCCGCCGCCAAATTTGCCGCCTGCGTGCAGGACGGTCATGACCACCGTTAGGGCGGAGACTTTCTTCTCGGGGTGAATATCCACCGGGATGCCGCGCCCGTTATCTTCGACTGTCACACTCGAATCGTCGTGGATGATGATGTTGATACGGTTGCAAGCCCCGGCCAGGGCTTCGTCGATGGAATTGTCCACCACCTCGTAAATAAGGTGGTGTAGGGCTTTGATGTCGGTGCCGCCCACATACATGCCGGGGCGGCGGCGGACGGCTTCCAAACCCTCAAGCACCTGGATACTGTTTGCATCGTAGTTAGCAGGTTGTACCACGTCAATCCTCCAAAAATTATGCCCGGGCCGAATCGGCAGTTTGGGCTTTTATCCATTGCAGCGCTTCATCTATCCAGATATTCAGGTTGCGGTAATAGATAAAACTGGCCGCAAGCAGGGCGGTGGTAATGAAGGCATGCCCAAAAATACCCAGCAAGGTAAACCACGAATCGGCGGGCGGAATGCGCCATAGAAAGTTCAGGCCTTGCGAAAGCACAATTGCGATAATGACAAACCACCCGAGTGAGGGAAGCGCATAACGCATCAGCCGGAAACCTTTGACAATCGAATGAAAGAGCTGGTCGGTGTTCGAGAAAATGCCGTGCGCCGAGAAGAAAATTGGCACAGACAGCCACAACACCAGCAGGGAAATGAGCATCAACACCACCGAAGCCACCGATGGGCTGATAAGCATCAGGACGGCTACAAAGACCAGCACCGGCAGGCTTGCCACTATCCAAAGCAGGGTCCAAAAACCGGAAAGCAGGAAACCCTGAAACATGCCATGCGCCAGCGAGGGCCGTTTTTGCCCCTCAGGGGCGACCAGCCTGGCAACGCTGTGAAAATACAGGCTGCCCAATAACCATCCCGTAACGGTCAGGGCAATTACCCACAACAAGAGTGCCGGAAGACCTTGCGCGCTGGTGGCTAGCCGCTCCCCGAACGGTGATTCTGTCGCCAGACTGCCACTCATCAGGCTGAAAACGCCAAGCGGGAAGGTGCTCAGGGCAGAAAACAGGTTTGCTTTCTCAAAAAACTCGATTAAAGCAGACGTGTTTTCAGGAAATCCCTGCATCTGGGTGGGTATTCGCTCCAACTCCGGTATGATTGGCGACACCAGGTTGTAAATGCTGAAACGAGGCCCCAGCCACAGGAACAAGTCAAAGAGGAGCGGGATGATGAGTACCACTGCCCGATTGGCGACCGCATTAAAGCCGCTTATCAGCGCCGTAATCACCCCGGGCGGGGCTGGTGGAAGTTGGGTGTTGCGCGTTTCCATAACCAAATGATTCTACCACAGCCAGCATGTCAGTTGGAATTTCCATCACATATCACTTAAATAATGAAGAGATAGCCGTTCAAACAGGCCGTCTTATTTCACAAAAACGGCCACAAAAGGTACAATCCGCTTATGAATGAGACCCAGCGCCACATCCCGGATGCCAACCGGCTGAGCGTGCTTGCAGCGGCGGTGCTTCTAACCTATGCCCTGCCTCGCCTGCTTGAAATTCAAAGCCCCATCCTGAACTGGAATTTGCTGGGCCTGGCAATATCCATTCCCCTCAGCCTGGGCCTGATGACCATCTTCCTGGCCGCCGTCCTGAGCGCGGCGGGCACAGACTGGCTTTTGCGCAGCCACCCAAATTTTGAATCCGAAATCAGCCTCCAGCACTGGCTGCTGCCCGCCCTGACCTCCTTTGCGCTGGGCACATTGTTGTTCAACCTTGCTGACACCCCTGCCTGGTGGGGAAGTTTCCTGATAGGCGGCGTTTTACTGCTGATGGTCTTTGTGGCCGAATATATCGTGCTCGATTCATCGGATACCCGCTACACCTTTGCCTCTGCCGGGTTGATAGCGGTCTCGTTTTCCCTGTTCCTGGTGCTGTCTGCCGCGCTTTCTTATGCAGGGGCGCGTTTGATTCTCCTGCTGTTTGTGCTTTTCCCGGCTACCGGGCTGGTCAGCCTGCGCGCTATTCACCTGCGGGTTGGGCGTTGGGAATGGCAATGGGCAGTTGGCATTGCCCTGGCCTGCGCCCAGATTGCGGCGGCCCTGCATTACTGGCCGCTTTCACCGGTTCAGCACGGATTGGCGTCCCTGGCCCCGCTTTACATCCTGACCGGGCTGGCCATCAACCTGGGCGATGGAATGCCCTTGCGCCGCGCCCTGCTCGAAGCCGGGATTTACCTGGCCCTTTTCTGCCTGGCCGTATTGTTTGTCGGATGATGAAACATAGCCAACTAATCCTTCCTGGCCGGTTTTGGCTGCAAATGTGCCAGCAGGTTGACGCCGAAGCGCCGCTCGAAGCCTGCGGGCTGCTTGCCGGCCGTGGCAACCGGGTCGAGGCGATTTATCCGATAGCGAATGCCCTCAAAAGTCCGGTGCGCTTTCGCATGGACCCGTATGAGCAGTTGCAGGCCTTTGAAGACATCGAAAAATCTGGCCTGGAGTTGGTGGCAATTTATCATTCCCACCCCGGCGGGCCTGAAACGCCCTCCCCGACTGACATCGCCGAATGGCGTTATGATGTATCTTGCCTGATTTTATTCCCGTCTGGTCATCAATGGCAGGCGCGGGCCTTCTGGCTCGAGGCAGGTCACGCCGCCGAATTGGAACTCTACATATCTGAAATGTAACTTCGCTGTGGCTTCTGTGTTACCTTAAGCGCACACACCTAATTTCATTGGAGGCGAGAGGATGCAATTCCTGCTTGATTCAGGGTTGGTACTACTGGGATATTTATTGGGGTCTATTCCATCTGGCTTGATTATCGTCAAGCTGAAAACAGGCAAAGATATTCGCAATGTCGAAAGCGGACGCACCGGCGGCACAAACGCCCTGCGCGCTGCCGGTTTTTGGGCCGGGCTTGGCACGGCTATTTTTGACATTCTCAAAGGCGCGATTGCCGTTTGGATCGCCCAGGCGCTGACCAGTAGTGAATGGGTGCATGTGCTGGCTCCGGTCGGCGCGATTTTGGGACACAATTATTCGGTCTTCCTGCCGGATTTCGACGAAAAGGGAAAATTTGTGCGCCTGCGCGGCGGAGCTGGCGGCGGCCCGGCGGCTGGCGGCGCGCTTGGGCTGTGGCCCGAAGCCGGGCTGATTGTCATCCTGGTCGGCGCGTTGGTCTTTTTCGGGTTCGGATACGCATCTGTGACGACCATCAGCGTTGGGCTGACAGCCATCCTCGTCTTTGCGGTGCGCGCCTGGCTGGGTTATTCCCCCTGGATATATGTCCTTTTTGGGGTGCTGGCTGAACTGCTGTTGCTATGGGCCTTGCGCCCCAACCTGAAAAAACTGGTGGAAGGCACCGAGCGGGTGGTCAGCATCAGCCTGCACGGGCGGCTGAAAGCCAGGAAAGAACAACAGGTCAGCGCGGAAGAAGCGGCCCAGGACATCGAGTAAGCCAAAAAGCGGTAAAATCGAACGGGCATCCCGGTTTTGGGGATGCCCGTTTCTGTTTTTGGAAAGGAAAACATCATGGAACTGCCTTATGACGATTTAATCAAATTGCTGGTTGCACTGCTGGCCGGGGCGATTATCGGGTTCGAGCGCGAGATGCACAACAAAAGCGCCGGGTTTCGCACCATTACCCTTATCACGGTCGGTTCGACCTTGTTCACCATGCTCTCGCTGCAACTCGACCAGGAAGCGCGGGTGGCAGCCCAAATCGTGAGCGGAATCGGCTTCCTGGGCGCGGGCGTCATCCTTTTGTCGGAGAGAAAGGTCAAGGGGCTGACGACAGCTTCCTCCATCTGGGTTGCGGCGGCCATCGGCATGGCGATTGGCATGGGGCAGTTTGCCCTGGCCGGGGCTGTAGGGCTGATGGTTTTGGTGGTCTTGTGGTTCTTTGTGCGCATCGATGTGTGGCTCAACAGGCACGGACGTGAAATTCGCACCTATCGCATCAGCGCCAGGGAGATTGAAAAATTAAACGAACTGGATAAATCTTTCAGGCAATTGGGTATTCGTATTCAACAAAAGCGCGAGTATAAAACCCCGGACCTGTTCATTGTCGAATGGGACACGCGCGGCATGCTGGCAAGCCAGGAAGAGTTTACCCACCGGGCCACCCGCGACGCAGAGATTCTTTCCCTCGATTATTAGGCTTTGGCGCGGGCAAGCACCCCGGCATACGCCAGGGTGGATTCGCCACCGGTGTCGTTCTCGTCCAGGTCCCACCAGGCGGAGAGCAGGCAGTGGCACAGTCCCCAGTCGCGCAGGTGGGCGGCGGGCAGGCCGAGGTGCTCGCTTAAAATCGCCAGGCGGCGCTCGGTCACCAGCAGTGGGTTTTCGTTTTGCAGTACCTCGTCGAAGGGGTTGATGAGCAGCGGCCCGACTTCGTAGCCGACCGGCCCGACCACGCCTTTTGGGTCGATGGCCAGCCAGCTAAGTTCAGAGCGTTCGGAACGGAGCACGTTGAAGTGGTGAAAATCGCCGTGAATCAGCATCTGCGGGTTGGAGGGGTGCAGGAAATCGGGCAGGAGCGCTTCGACCCGCTCGACCAGCCAGCCCGGAAACGGCCCCGTCCCGCCGCCGTAGCGCGGACGCAGGCCGTCCAGTTTGGCAAACCAGGCCGAGAGTGGGATGAACGGCAGTTCGGGCGGAGCCGGGCGCCAAAGGCGGGTCATCACTTCACAGGCGATATGAGTCCGGGCTTCGTCATCCTGCATTTCGACCAGCATTTGGCCGGGAGATAAGCGCTCCAGCAGGTAGGTGTAGTTTTCATCATCGGCTTCGAGCAGGTGGCAGGCCCCTTCGCCGGCGAACAGGCGCAGGGCGGTCATTTCGCTCAAAATCTCGCGGTTCGGGACGCCGATTTTCAAGACAACCTGCGTCCCATCGGCGCGGGTCGCGGCGCAGACGTAGTTGTAGGAAAGCAAAAACGGCTCGCCCAGGGACAAATCCCAGCGGCGGGCCGCTTTGTTGAGCAGGTCGGGCAAATCCGCCAGCCAGCGCTCACCCTGAGCGCCAAACGAGTTGCGGATGTTGCGGAGGAAGGGGTCGGGGAGGCGCATCATCGTTTGAGCGAGTCGACCATCGGCAGGAAGACGGTTCGATGGAGCGCGTCGTGCTCGTCTTTGTTGCAGAATTGCATAATGATGGTTGTCCAGCCTCGTTCTTCAAACATGGCAATGTCGACCGGACGGCCATAAGACGACGAGGTATAAAGCTGCCAGTTAAATCCGTTCACGCTTCGCTGCCCGGCAAGCACCAGCGGCCCACCCAGCCCGCGATAGCCGTAAATTTGCTGCGAAAAATAGTCCCTGATGCTGCTGATGCCGATGGGCAGGCGCAGGATACCAACCTCAGTGATGTCGAAGGGCGAATTGCCCCGATAGTAGAATCCGTCGCCGTTGTCGTACCAGTCGTTGGGGACGGACAATCGAAACCCGTAGGCCCTGGCGGTTTTGAACGCGATGGCCGGGTCGCCTGTGTAGGGGGCAACAAAGATAGGTTTTTTCAGGCCGCCCATACAGGCGCGGTCAGGCTCGCGGGATGGATTATCGAGAAACTGACGCACAATACCCATGGCGCAGCCGGTGGAATCGGCTGATGTGGGAACGTGCCCGAGGTTTGGAAACTCGAAATAATAATGATTACTCAAGTTTGGTCTAATCTGTTGACCATATCCGGGCGGAGTGGTGGGGTCATACGAGCCGGCAATAATGAGCGTTGGAATATCGCTGATGGCCGGGTCGTTCTCGCCGTAGGCCGGGGGACTCGCCTTCCAGGAATTGCACATCTTATAGATGTCTTCGACATCCCCGTAGAACGGAAGCCAGGCGTAATCCCGAATTATCTGGCGGTTTGATTCGGTGTGGGCTTCTTCAAGGGTGGTGGCCAGGACCTGTTCATGGCAGGTCATATTGATGAACAGGCCGGGGGCGATGCCGTCAAACATAAAAAGGAGCGAAGATTGCTGCATAACGAGGGTTGAAAAGTCGCCGCCCTTAAACCGTGAAATGGTTTGCGGTGCCGTACCGATGAAGGAGGAATGTTTTATCGAGCCGAGAACCAGGTTGATAAGCGTTTCGCCGGTCACGGTTTGGGTGATAAGCCCGGTCGGGTAATTGGAACTGGTTACCGTAACAGGGTTTTCGTCCAACTCTTTGACCACCTCCCAAAAGGTGGCTTCCAGGTTGGGGTAGGCGGCGTTGCATTGCGGGTCGCGCGCGCAATTGGTGAACAAGGTCTCGAGGCCAGCCATCATCGAATTGGAGTAATTCTTGAAAACGCTGGTTTCTATCGGAACGACAGAATCGAGGATGGCCGTCTTCACGATTTCGGGGTATTCGCGCATGATGACCTGCGCCAGCCGTGTGCCGTACGAAGCGCCGTACAGGTTTGCCTTGGGGTATCCCAGCACCGCCAGCAGGTCGCGGAAATCTGCCGCGCTTTCAAGGGTTGTATAGGCCTGCAGCTGGATTCCCAGCCCCAGCATCAGGCCGTTGCACGAGCGAACGGCGTTGGTGTACACCAGGTTGCGGGTCGAGGGGTCAATCAGGCCGCGGATATCCTGTACATACATTGCTTTTAATTCGTCGCACTCAAGGGCCGGGTCGGATAGCCCCGTGCCTCGCTGGTCGAAAACGATAAAATCGTGCCTGCCGAGAAAGGGGCCTACGAGAACCTCGTAGGCGTTGGCGCTTAATTCCACCGCGCCTCCGCCGGGGCCTCCCTGCAAGAAAACAACCGGTTCAGCGGGATTGGGGTTTCGGGAGCGATACACCGCCACAGCCAGTTTGATGGTGCGCGACGGGTTGCCCGTGCGACTTTCGGGCACTGTCAGATAGCCGCAGTTTACTACCGTGATTGGCGCGTCGAACGGACAGGGCGCGCTCTCATAAACCGGGATGTAAACAATCGTCGGCAGCGGGCTGGGAATGGGAGTCGGCGGGTTGGGCGTCGGGGTGGAAGTCGCGGGCGCGGGCGTGGACGTGCTGACCTGGGCGGGCAGTCCGGGCTGGGCAGCCGCCGGAACCGAGGGCGCGCTTGCATTCAAGACCCAATATCCGATGACCACGACACTGACCACGAGGAAAACCGAAAGGATGGCAAAGACGGCAACCAGCGGCAGGTTTGATTTTTTCTTTTTCCTGGCCGCCTGGCCGGGCCGCGCTGGCTTGTTTGTCGGGGGGACAACAGGCTCGGGGGCCGCTGCCGGTTTTTGCGCTTGTGGGAGAACAGTTGGGGGCGCTGGATGCGGGGGAGGCGCAACGGGGACCGCCGGTTTTGGGGAATCACTGCCTTCGACAAAGGGGGATTGTTTGGCCGGGGCCGGTTTTTCCAGGCGCGCCAGTTCCGACCGGGCGATGCGGTTGTTCGGATTAATCGCCAGCGCGCGGCGGAAACAATATTCCCGCCGTTCTGGTTCGGACAGGCAATAGCCCAATCCCAGCCAGCCCTGTTCGCAGGCCGGGTCGATTTTGACCACCTGCATGAACAACCCGGCAGCCTGTGAGCGCTCGCCCGATTTGGCGGCGGCGATGGCCGCCTTTAGCAGTTCATCTTTGGACACAATGGCCTCTGTTTGTCTTTTTTGTCTATGTGTTCGGGCCAGGCGGCGCTACAGGCTTTTTGTCTCTTCAATCCAACGCTTGACGGCCTTTTTGAAAAGGTCTCTCTTCGATAAAAACTCGCCAAGGTCAAAAAAAGAAATCGTGGCGCGGATGTTCGAGTTCCATTCGAGCAGCCCACTCTCATCGGTATACAGGCGAGGCGCGTTCTTGTCTTCCTTCGGCCTTGCGCCGGTGTGCAGGATTAACCCGACCCGGTCTTTTTTGTGCAGCATGACGGTCATGCGGTCTTTGCCGTCGTCACAAAAAGTCGGCGCGTTCCATTTGATGGTTTCGGTCAGGCCGGGGGACTCTTCAACAATGGCTGCCAGCAGCGCAGCAACCAGCGGCTTGCGTTTATCGTCAAATTGGGCCATAAATTCGTGGTGGGTCTTTATCATAGTTCCTTAGGTGGCTCAAGCATGTGGTTGTGCAGTGAAAATCATTGATAAGTAACGGTAACATCAACCTTGCGATTTGGAATAATATTGAAATAAGAACGGGTTATAAATAAAACGGTTGCAGGATGGGCATTAAATAGTGATGAAATTATTTCGGGGTCATTTAGCTCAATTAATACTCCACCAGCAAAATAACTAACCGAAACTGTATTTTCTCGATTTAATTTCATCATATAACCTCTAAAATCATTCTCCCATATCCCAGTTCCGCAGTCTTTTAATAAATCATCTATGCTTCCTTGTTTCGGAGGCTTCTCGTTATGGTTGGTTAAAATTGCAGCAGCAGTATAAGTTGAAAACGGTTTTTGATTCGCAAGAAACTCGACGCCCCACTCAAACTCAATTCGATCAGTGGGGGCCTTAAACCACGTGCAGTCTGTTATTTCAGGATTTAACAGAAACCAGAAAGCCGCTCTATCTTTACTAACAATAGCCCAATACTGTTTATTTTTCACAGATCGAGGAATGGTAATTGTATTAGTGGGGGTGATAGTTGCAGTTAAAGTAGGTGTATAAGTGGGGGTAAGAACAGGGGTGGATGTAAATATGGTTGGTGTATCAGTCAATGCCAAGGTTGGAGTTTTTGTATATCTCAGTGTTGGTGTCGTCGGAGTATACAAACTTACAGACGGCTGTATATCCATACACGATGTAAGAAATAGACCAAATAGAATAAAAGTAAGAAATATCTTTTTCATTTTTCTTGATACCACGCAAATTATCTAAGCGGTCATTGCGTTAGGGTTGCCAGTTACCCAATGGCGGGTCGCATTATTTATCAGTTCGGGCAAATCCGCCAGCCAGCACTCGCCCTCAGCGCCAAAGGAATTGCGGATGTTGCGGAGGAAGGGGTCGGGGATGAGCATAGCGGTTTGTTTCATTCACGGCAGGCTTAGTTTGAAAGGTGCCAAAGTCGCCGCTCTTGGGTATATTTTAACTTGTCAAAAGTAGTATCTAACACAGACTCGATTTCTTGCTTGTTCCAGCCATAAAGACACCAGATATACCAAAGTACCTGTGCGAATGATGTCAAGGCAATATTGCCTGCATACAAAACAAAAGATGGTTCAACATGCTTTACAAGACCTTTTTGGGCAATCCCCTTTGGATTTTCAATGGGGACAATACGAAAACCGATTTGATGTGTAGCCCAATGATGACCATGAGCAATTGCTGATAAAAGACGATAATTTTCCTCTCTATTTATTGTTATTCTAATAAGTTCTGTGATGCCAGGCATTCTTTGGCCTATACCTTCTATTTCTCCAGTTTTCTTATTTACCTAAATTTCGCCCAAACAAACGACAACTTGCTCTCGGGCGAGTAATTCAGCCAGCCCTGGATAGATGTGTCTGGCGAATGGGTCGGCTGAATTCAAGATAATTTTTCGGACGTTTCTGTGCTCATC